>VOFC01005908.1_pt1 | contig 36299 bp, 71 predicted proteins | sample 5384161 | NCBI WGS metagenome assembly VOFC01 (sample SAMN12384722, study PRJNA508395) | human gut metagenome | isolation source: healthy gut B | host: Homo sapiens | reverse complement strand
AAGAGACACAAACAACAGCTTACCTAAAAAGCGGAACTGGAAAAGGCTGAAGTAATGCCCATTATTGTGAACAGGACTTTATGTCTTATCGATCATGGCTATGGTAAACTAAAGTGGCTTTTTAGAACAGATATTGATGGCTTTCACCTGTCAATGAAGAAACAGGTGTAGATTTTGCCTCTACCCATAAAGGACTGGCATTTGTGGACATGATGGCCATATGACTGCAATTCTAGGCTTTGCGAAGGTTTTTAAAAGAGAATAAAGAACCTATTCTTTATGATATTCTTTTTTAATCTTCCAGCCTGCTGAATAACTCTGGTGGGCACGCATTGTTCAGAAAAAGGTTTATTAAAAACAGTTTAATGTAGAATCTATTTTTGGTATTCACCTGATGCCTTTTATTAGATGAAGGTGTGTGATTGCTTCTAAACCAGGTGGTTTAATGGCTGAATGTGGTGAATTAGATGTAAAAGTAATAGGAAGAGGGGTCATGCAGGTTTACTCCTCATGAAGGTGTAGATTCTTTTATTGCTTGTTCTTTAATTAATGAATACTGTTATTATTTTGACATATCGAAGACACCATTCCATCCAGCTATTATGAATATTGAGAAATTCATGGTGGTACAAAGACGTAATAGTGTACAAAACAGAATCGCGGCACAGTACGTTGTTAGTGATGAAATGTTTTTCATCCACAGATTCTTAGATCGTATTAATAAAGGCTTTGAAGAAGCCCATGGACGTCGAATTGAAAGTGGAGCTGTCCACCATTCTATCCAGCTGTCATCAATGATAAAGTTATTTAACTATGTCTCATCAATTACCATTGAAAGAATTAGATGAGCTCACCATGTTTGTTGAGGATTTCTCTTTCATCAGAAAGAGGTAAAAAGGTCTATTTATTACAGTCTGTTGTGGATATGTATATGAAAATCATTTTGAATTATCAGAGGAACAGTAATGGGGTATTATGAAAGAGAAGAGAACAGTATTTTCTTCATGCTTCCCACATGGTAGATATGATACTGTTTTTTTAGATCGTGGAGAAAGGTGTATATCTCTATGATACAGGAAAGTGTAAATACTTAGATTTCTATAAGTGAGTATTGGTGTCCAATTCACTTGGTTATAGTTATCCTGCCTTATATAGAAGCAGTGAAAACAGTTAACTCATGTGTCTAACTATTTCTATACTGTTCCTGCCATTGAAGCGACTAAGAGAGAGAAGTAAGTAAAGCGCAACTCGTCTTTCAAAGGTGATGGCGCTAAACTCCAGGTGCAGAAGCAACTGAAGAAGGCATTAAAGCTTGCACGTAAATATTACTTCTTAAAACACCATAAGGCTGATAGTGAAGTCATCGCATTCCATCAGTCATTCCATGGACGTACTACAGGTTCTGTTAAGTTAACTGGTAATGCACATTATCAGCAGGCATTTGGTCCATTAATGGAAGGTGTAAAATATGCCACTTTAAATGATTTGGAAAGCGTTAAAGCCTTACTTACTGATCGTACAGGCGCTATTATTGTAGAACCAGTACAGGGTGAAGGTGGTGTCAATCCTGCACAAAAGAATTCTTACAGGGATTAAGACAAATCTGTGATGAAAAAGATATCTGTCTTATTCTTGATGAAGTACAGTGTGGTATGGGAAGAACAGGAACAATCATGACTTATTTCCAGTATGATATCTTACCTGATATTGTATGTCTTGCGAAAGGTATTGGCTGTGGTGTACCAGTAGGCGCATTTGTAGCTAATGCAAAGTTTGCGAAGGCAATGCAACCAGGAGACCATGGAAGTATTTTTATGGAGGTAATCCATTAGTGACTGCCGCTGTCTCTCACTGTATTTGATATCTTAAAGAAGGATTCAATTGTAGAAAATCGTAAAGAAGTATCTGAATATCTTTTAGAAGAATTAGATAAAGTAGTCAAAGACTATGATTGTGTAGGTCATAGAGGTTTAGGATTAATGCAGGAATTGTATTAAATGTCCTCAGCTAAGAAATATGTCCAAAAAGCATTACTTGATGAAGGTGTTATTGTAGTAACTGCCGGTGAAAAAGTAATTCGTTTATTACCACCTCTAGCGATCACAAAAAGGACATGTTGATGAATTTATTACCAAACTTAGAAAAGTTTTAGGATAAAATATTAAGAAATCTCACTTTATGAAAAGAAAAACAAGTGGGAGGTTTTTTTTTATATGCAAAAAAATATCCTATATATCTTCAGGATGATGAAGTATCCTGTATGCTTATTGTATCAAGATGATTTTAAAAAATATTATGATATTGAAGAAGACACACTAATATTAAAAGAAAAGCACGTATGGACCACATACTGGAACGACTATTAAAGTTTAGTAGAAACATTGAAATCCTATGCGATAGAAGCAAAAGCCTATCATGCTTCTTTAAAAGACATAGAAGAACATATCACCTTACCTTGTATCTTACATACAATAGAAGATGGTATAGGTCATTTGTAGTACTCTATGAAATCAAGGGAGATACGTATATTATTGGTGATCCAGCCCATGGTATTGTGGTCTATGATCGAGAAGAATTGACATCAATTTATACAGAGAATGTTGTATCTATTACACATATTGGGCGCTATTTTGAATATAGAATAAGACATTTAAACAGTTCTTAAAAGAAATCAAGAAACTCTATCATAAAAGATATTAGAAAACTAGAAGCTATACATTCTTTATCACATTATTCTCTTATGTGTTATCACTTATCTATGCATCACTCATTGATTATATGAAGGTTAAAACACCCATTGTGGTATTAATGATTGTATCAGGTGCATATTTTATTATCGGCTTAAAAAGATTGGAATAGAAAAAGACAAAAGAGAAGAAAAGTATCCTTCTCACACGTGCTTTTGATAAAGAGTTTGTCTATACAAGTATTAGTCAAGTTATGGATCATAAAGGAGATACAGGAACACTCCATCCACAAATCATGGACTTATATCAGTTAAGTGAGTTTTTGTATTGCCTATTTAGTATCTTCTATGTAGATCTTGTTTCTATTGTATTAGAACTACTTGGTTTATTACTTATTTCTACGCAATTATCATTAGTACTTATTATTGTGTTAGTTATTTTAGGAATCTTTGTTTATTTTAAGAGTAAACATTTTATAGAACTCTATAAAGACTATATCGTCACTCATATTGAATCAGAACATGCACTCATTGATTATTTAGATCAAAGAGAAATAGGAAAGAGATATTATGGAAAAACATCAATGGCTTAAAAGATATGAACATTACTATGAGAATGAAGCCAATCATAAACAGGATCAGGAAGAATTCTCATTAACACTCTCTACTGGTATGCATATGATCCAAATACTTGGAGAAGCACTTATATTATTTGTAGGATTGTTCCTCTATCATAATAAGAGTATCAGCATGGGTGAATTGATTCTATTCTATATGGTTTATAATATGATTCTTATTCCCTTATTCATCTCTGTACTACTTTAGTAGAATATTCTCAAAGTACAGTACTTTATGAGAAATATAAGGAACACAACACCATTCGTACAAGGTAAGTTATTGATAGAAGAACCAATTCATACTATTTATATGAATAATGTAAGTTATGCTTATGGCTTCCATGAACCTGTTTTAAATCATCTTGATTTAGAAATTAATCATTCATTCTTTATATTTGGAGATAATGGTTCAGGTAAATCTACATTAGCTTATTTACTAGAAAGGTAATGATTCACATTATCGTGGTGAAATACTCGTGAATAATAAGCCTTTAAAAACATCAATCAGGATTCTTTAAAGAAACATATCATTCTTGTAGAAGAACATGAATCATTTATACCTGGTTCTATCAAAGAAGTATTGAATTGTGAGGATGAAGAACGTATACTTCATGTATTACTTTCCTTAACAGGAGAAAGATTGATTGAACTAGGAGATTCACCTATCACTTCTCAGGGACTTCCTTTATCATTAGGAGAACAACAGATTCTTTCACTTGCCCGTGCATTGTTGTGTGATGGAGATATTTATATTCTTGATGAAGCCCTCAGTCATCTCTCTTTTTGAACGTAAAGAAATCATCATTCAAACTTTGTTTGAAACATATCAAGAAAAGTTATTTGTGGTGATTTCACATGATAAAAAAATCATGAACATGGGATATGACTATGTTATAATGGAAAAAGGAAAAATCATCGAGAAAGGGTGATATTAATGAATATAGATTTTGTATTTGATAATGAAGTAGAGAACTTTGAAAATAATTATGAACAGGATTTTACAGCTATTATTGAACAGGCTTTAAAGACTTTAGGTATTGAAGATGATGTAGAAGTATCATGTGTTCTTGTAGATGATGAAAGAATACATGAAATTAATAGAGAATATCGTCATATTGATCGTTCCACTGATGTCATCAGTTTCGCAATGGAAGATAATGATCAATTTTATGTAGAAGGTATGCCTAGAACTTTAGGAGATATTTTTATTTCTGTAGATCATGCTAAGAAACAGGCAGAAGAATATGGTCATTCCTTGAGAAGAGAAATGTGTTTCTTGTTTACACATGGTATTCTACATTTATTAGGATATGATCATATGACAGATGAACAAGAAAAAGAAAATGTTTGGCTTACAGGATCAAATCCTAGGTGCTTTAAGCATTGAAAGAGAGGGAGCCTAATGGATTATCAATATCTTGTAGATGAAGCTTTTAAGGCAAGAGAGAATGCATATACCCCTTATTCACATTTTAAAGTAGGCGCATGCTGTGAACTTAATGATGGCAAGCTGATTTATGAATGTAATATTGAGAATGCAGCTTATGGCTCTACAATGTGTGCTGAGCGTAATGCAGTATTTCAGGCTTATTGCCAAGGCTACCGTAAAGAGGATATTAAAGCACTTGCGATTGTTGGAGATGGACCGACATTGATTTCACCTTGCGGTTCATGTCGACAGGTATTAAGCGAACTCTTGAAATCTGATACACCTATTGTATTAGGGGCAAGAGATCACTATGAAGTGACTAATATCTATGAATTATTACCTAGAAGTTTTAGTGAGGAGGATTTATGAGTTATAAATCAGGTTTCGTAAGTATTGTAGGACGTCCTAATGTAGGAAAATCTACTTTATTAAATCATATTTTAAAGACAAAATTAGTGATTACATCACCTACTGCCCAGACGACAAGAAATACAGTTCAGGGTGTTTATACAGATGATGAAGCACAGATTGTATTTGTAGATACACCAGGTATTCATAAGCCACAGGATGGCTTAGGATCATTTATGAATACAACAGCTTTAAATAGTATTGTAGGAACTGATGTGATTCTATTTATTGAACCTGCCAATGAACGTATTGGTAAGGGAGACCGCTTTATTGTAGAAAGGTTAAAGAAAGCAGAATGTCCTGTCTATCTTGTATTAAATAAAGCAGCATCTTCTTTCTAAAGATGAATTAATGGATAAACTGATTGAATGGAATCAGATGATGGACTTTAAGGAAATCATTCCAATTAGTGCACTTAATGGGGATAATGTGGATGAATTAATTAAGACTGTCAAACAGGATTTGCCAGAAGGACCAGCTATTTATCCAGAAGATACAATTACAGATCATCCAGAACAGTTCATTATGGCTGAATTTATTCGTGAAAAAATTCTTTATTTCACTCATGATGAAATTCCACATGATGTGGCGATAGAAATTGAACAGTGGATTGAAGATGAAAATGGAATAGATATCATGGCTGTGATTATTGTGAATAGAAAGAGTCAGAAGGGTATTATCATTGGTAAGCAGGGTACAATGATCAAGAAGATCAAAGACCAGGCAAGACGTGATATGAAACGTTTTGCGGGGGTTATGTTAAACTTTCACTCTTTGTAAGAGTAGAAAAAGACTGGCGTAATAAAGCACAGTATTTAAAGGAATTTGGTTATAACCAGGATGACTACTCATAATATTGAGAAAACAGAAGGGGTTGTACTTAAAAATAACACCTTCAAAAGAATCTGATGCAATACTTTCTATTTATACACATGACTATGGTAGAATATCAGTCTATGGAAAAGGAATTAGAAAAATCAATTCTAAAAATGCGCGTGGTGTCACACCTTCCTCGTTAAGCTTATTTGAGCTAAATGTACGTAAAGGATTATCATCTCTTATACGTGCTTCAGGAATTAAGTATTATACACATATCCAGGATCATATAGAAACAGATATACTAGCACAATGCTTATTAGAATATTATTATCGCTATGTTCCTGAAAATAAACCTGATCTAGAGACTTATACATTTTTAGTAGATGCTTTAAAAGCTATAGATACAGGATACTCATATAAATTGATTTATGCATTGATTCTTGTCTTTATTATGAAAGATAACGGAATAGAGTTAGAAGTAGACGGATGTGTTCATTGTGGACATACATCAGTCACTTCTTTTCACTTGTAGATGGTGGTTTTGTATGCCATAAGCATCAAACACCACAGGATGTAGAATTATCTATAGATGACTGAAGGCAATACGTCATATATATAAGACACCCATAGCCCATATTGATGCATTATCTATAGATGAAGCAGTACTTAAAGAGATATTATTCATATTTGAACATTATATTGATGAATATTGTGGAATATATCTCAATGCGTTACGTTTTGTGAAGGAATGGATATGAGGGGAGGAATGATGTATGAAGCATGAAGAAACTTATACATCAACACTACATACACATGTTCACTTTTTCATTTATGAACCACAGGTGATCATTAGAGTCAAGGCTGTCTTATTTGTACAAAGATGATCTTAATGAAAATGCATCTAACTATGATCATTTTGCGAATTTCATGTGTGATAAGGGATATGTAGTCGTAGTGAGTGATATGGTCGGACATGGTCATTCACTTATTGATTTTGAACAAGGTTATTTTGGGAAAACAGATGTCCTTGATTATTTGATGAAGGATATGCATCATCTGCAGAAGGTGATGATGGCACGTTATACAGATACACCTTATTATTATATAGGTACAGGACTAGGTGCACAGATGATTCGTGAATATGCGGACGCTTTGGAGACTATTTCCAGGGAATGTTGTTGATGGGAGCAGTGTCCGGTGTCAGAGCGTACCGCTATAAGAATCTTTGTCTTAACTTCTTTAAACTCATGAAGGGTGAAAGATATCATCTCAATAAACTGGCATTAAGAAACAGAATGAAGTTATCACATCATTTCAATGGAGATCATCCGTTCTCTTATCTCACAGATAATGAACAACTAGTGAATAGATTTTCTAATGATACATTGACAAACTTCTCTTATACAGTTAAAGGCTATAGTGATATCTACAAAATTTCTAGACATGCCAACAGTGAAGAGACATATCAGAAAACACCAACATACTTATCTACATGGATTGCATCCGGTGCACTTGATCCTCTTACTCGTTTAGGTAAAGATGCGCACTCATCTATCGTAACTATAAAACACTAGGTATGGCCGATATCACATTAAAAATCTATGACAACAAACGTCATGCATTACTATTTGGTAAGGATCGTATCAATGTCTATACAGATATTCTTACCTGGCTAAACGCACGTACTTACATCTAACCTTTCTTTCAGAAAGGTTCTTTTTTTATACCCTTATAATTGGTTGACAAATATACACTATAAGGGTATAAATAGTGGGACTATAAAGTTCATGGCTTAGGTTATTCCTAAGTCATTTCTTATCTCAAGGAGGAAAATATGGCTACAAAAGATATGGAAAAGCTAATTGCACATGCAAAAGGTGAAGGTTTTGTCTATCAAGGTTCAGAAATCTATGATGGACTCGCAAATACATGGGATTACGGACCAATGGGTGTTCAGTTAAAGAACAACATTAAAAAAACTTATGGTGGAAGAGATTCGTTCAGGAATGTCCTTACAACGTAGGTATTGATTCTGCAATCTTTATGAATCCAAGAGTTTGGCAGGCAAGTGGACATGTAGGTAACTTCAATGACCCACTTATTGACTGTAAACAGTGTAAATCAAGACATAGAGCGGATAAATTAATTGAAGCTTATGATCGCAATTACATCCAGATGGATGGACTCCAGAAGAAATGATGACTTTTATTAGAGAACATAACATTGCATGTCCTGAATGTGGTGGACATGATTTCACAGATATCAGACAGTTCGAATTAATGTTTGAAACATCTATGGGTGTTGTAAAGGATGCAAAAAGAGTAAGATCATTTAAGACCAGAAACTGCTCAGGGTATCTTTGTAAACTTCAAGAATGTTCAGAGAACATCACGTAAGAAATTACCATTTGGTATTGGACAGATTGGTAAATCATTCCGTAACGAAATCACTCAGGTAACTTCATTTTTCCGTACAAGAGAATTTGAACAGATGGAACTTGAATTCTTTACAAAACCAAATGAAGACTTAGAATGGTTTGAAAAATGGCGTCATGACTGTATGCAGTTCTTATATGATTTAGGTATCAATAAAGAAAACTTAAGATACAGAGACCATGACCAGAAAGAACTTTCTTTCTATTCTAAAGCAACATCAGATATAGAATATTTATTCCCATTTGGATGGGGTGAATTATGGGGTATAGCAGATCGTACTGATTACGACTTAGGACGTCATCAGGAATATTCTAAGAAGAACTTAGAATACTTAGATCCAGACACTCATGAAAAGTATCTTCCATACGTTATTGAACCATCAGTAGGTGCAGACCGTTTATTCTTATCAGTTCTTGCAGATGCATTTGAAGAACAGGAACTTGAAAATGGTGATGTAAGAAAAGTTATGCATTTCCATCCTGCATTAGCTCCAGTAAAGGTTGCAGTATTACCACTTACTAAGAAGCAGTCTGATGAAGCAATGGAACTTTATAATGATTTAGTAAAAGATTTCTATTGTGAATATGATCGGGCAGGTCAGATTGGTAAGAGATATAGAAGACAGGATGCTATTGGTACACCATTATGTGTGACTGTAGACTTCGATACAGACTGAAGATCATAGCGTTACTGTAAGAGATCGTGACACTATGGAACAGATCAGATTACCAATTGATCAGTTAAAAGCTTATATTGCAGATAAAACACGTTTTAACTAAGAGGATGATTAGATGGCAAGATTATCACAGGAAAAGATTGATGAAATCAGACAAAGCGTAGATATCGTTGATGTGATGGGCCAATACCTTGAACTTCATAAAAAAGGCAAGAACTATATGGCTATCTGTCCTTTCCATGATGATAATCATCCATCTTTATCTATTTCACAATCAAGACAGATTTATAAATGTTTTGTATGCGGCAACGGAGGGAATGTTTTCACATTTATTCAGGAATATTTAAAGGTTCTTTCGTAGAAGCCGTTATGAAAGTGGCAGAGTTTGGACATGTAGATATGTCCGGCTATTCACTAGAGAAGCGTGTTGTGAAAGTAGATGAGGGCGCTTGCGCCTCTTTATGATATGCACGCTTTTGCAGCTTTATATGTATTATCTCTATACACAATCAGGTAAACAGGCACTTGATTATTTACGTCATCGTGGTTTTGATGATGAACTCATTAAGATGTTTGGAATTGGGTATGCGCCAGATAAATCCATCTTACATGAACGTTTCCAGAAGGAAGGCTATACTGAAGTTGCTCAGGTGAAATCAGGATTAGTTTTTAGAAAATGACCGTCATTATGATCGTTTTCATGATCGTGTGATGTTTCCTCTCCATGATGAATTTGGAAAGGTTGTAGGTTTTCTGGAAGAATCTATAAAGCACAGGATAAGAATTCTAAATATATGAACTCACCAGAGTCTGATATATTTATTAAAGGTAAAACACTTTATAATTACCATCGTGCGAAAGAAGCAGTCCGTCAGGCAGGCTTTGTATATATTAATGAAGGGTTCATGGATGTGATTGCGATGCATCGTGCTCATCATGATAACTGTATTGCCTTGATGGGGACAGCTCTTACTAAAAAAAAGATCATTTAAGAATGTTGAAGCGTATGACACGTACGATTCATTTATGCTTAGATGGTGATATGGCAGGGCAGGTCAGCTATGAAATCAAGTGATTTACTTACATCACAGGGCTTTGAAGTCAAGATTGTATTATTACCTGATGGAAGAGATCCAGATGAGATCTTATCAACAGAAGGTATAGAGGGTCTTGATGCTGTTTTAAAGGATACTTTAAGCCCTATTGATTTCATGATGGCCTTTGAATGTTCAAGACTTGATTTACGCAATTATGAAGATCGTAAAACCTTACTTATAAAGGCATGCGAGAAGATTGCAAAGATAGAAGATAGAATCGATCGTGGACACTATATTACGAAACTTTCATCATTGACTGATTTCCCTAAGGAAATCATTGAGGAACAACTTTTAAATAGTTCTGCAATTATTGAACATCATGAACAGTTTTCTCAAAATCGTATTGAAACAATTCAGGACCAGCGTCCTATTCTAGATAAATATACTTTGGCAGAAAAGAATTTATTATTCTATATGTTGAATGACCGTCAGGTCAGTGATATTTATGAAGCAAAAGCAGGCTTTATGCACAATGATACATATCGTGCACTTGTCGCTATATTAGAGACTATTATCGTACGCATCAAACAATGGATATTGCGAACCTGATTGATAAGATTGGGAGTTCTCATTCAACCCTTGTGAATGCGTTGACAGATATTGCGGAGTGTTCACTTCCACTCCCTTATCAAAAAGAAGTGATTGATGATTATATTGCGAGAATTACAGAAAATACCAAGAATATTCGTGAACAGGAATTACAGGAACAGTTTAAGAATGTTCTTGCGCCTAGCGCAAAAGCTGAGATTCTCCAAAAGCTAATTGATTTAAAAAAGGAGTAGCTATGGCAAAAAAGGATAAAGCAGTACAGGGTATTACTCTTGAAGAACTTGAAAAAATGCTGATAAGTGCCGCTAAGGCTAAAGGCAACCGTTTAACTCAGGATGACTTAGATGCTTTCCAGTCTAGATATGATTTAGATGATGAAGCATATGAAAACCTTATTGATGCAATCAATGATAACCATATTGAAATTGAAGATGGTTTAGATGCATTAGAAATAGATGATAATGACTTCATGGCTGGAGGGGCAGATGATCTTGATGACCTTGAAGGCTTAGAAGTAGATACAGATGATGATGCAGGTGATGATGATATCGCTAATCTAGATTTCGGTAATGATCTAGATATGGACTTCGGTGATACAAATAAGATGTATAACCAGTCTGATGACGATGACGATATGAACCAGTTAGGTTCTAACGTTAAAATCAATGACCCTGTTAAGATGTACTTAAAGGAAATTGGTCGTGTAGACTTATTAACTCATGAACAGGAAATTGAACTCGCAAAACGTATTCTTGAAGGTGATGAACAGGCTAAGAAAGAACTTGCAAATAAAACTTAAGATTAGTTGTATCTATCGCTAAGAGATATGTAGGTCGTGGCATGTTATTCCTAGACTTAATTCAGGAAGGTAACATGGGTCTTATTAAGGTCAGAAAAGTTCGATTATACAAAAGGATTTAAGTTCTCTACATATGCAACATGGCATCAGACAGGCTATCACTCGTGCAATTGCCGATCAGGCACGTACTATCCGTATTCCAGTACATATGGTAGAAACTATCAACAAGTTAACTCGTATCCAGAGACAGCTTGTTCAGGAATTAGGTAGAGAACCGACAGCTGAAGAAATCGCAGAAAAAGATGGATGGAATGACTCCTGCAAAGGTAAGAGAAATCCAGAAGATTTCTTTAGAACCAGTTTCTTTAGAAACACCTATCGGTGAAGAAGATGATTCTCATTTAGGTGACTTCATTGAAGATGAAGGTGCTATGAGCCCTGATGATTATGCATCTAACGAATTACTAAAAGATGAATTAAATGAAGTATTATTAGAACTTACAGATAGAGAAGAAAAAAGTATTAAGACTTAGATTCGGTCTAGATGATGGACGTACAAGAACACTTGAAGAAGTAGGTAAAGAATTCAACGTAACTCGTGAACGTATCAGACAGATTGAAGCAAAAAGCTTTAAGAAAATTAAAACATCCTTCTCGCTCTAAACGTCTAAAGGACTTCTTAGATCACTAATGAAGCTTCATTCAAAACGTCTAAGCAAAGTTGCTTGGATGATTGAAGAACATAAACAAGGAACTATCCTGGCAGATATCGGCACCGATCATGCCTATCTGCCTTGTTTTTTACTTGATGAAAACATCATCACATCAGCTTATGCATGTGATGTAGCGGAAGGACCTCTCTCTAGTTCTAAAAGAAACAATTCAGTCTTTACATCTTGAAGATCAAGCCATCCCACTACTTGGTAATGGATTAGACCCTATCATCGATAAGAAAGTAGATATGATCTCTGTTTGTGGTATGGGTGGCTTATTGATGAGTGAAATATTAGATGCTCATCTTGACTATGTAGAAGATAAAATATACTCTTCCTTCCTACAGGCCAATACAGACCATTGATTTATTAAGAGAATACTTAATGAATCATAACCTACAGATTATTGATGAAGCATTAGTCAAAGATGCTCATCATATTTATGAAATCATGGTTGTGAAAAAAGGCCATCAGGAATTAGATGAAAAAGATATTCTCTTTGGATCAGTCCTTAGAAAACAGAAGAATCCTCTTTTATTGAGAAGTGGGAAAGAGAACTAAAGATTCAAAGACGTATATTGGATTCATTAAATATTGAACATGAAAAATATGCAAAGGTATTACATTCTATTGCCTTAATTGAAGAAGTACTCTAGGTACTTCTTTTTGTGTTATAATGATTGAAATGGAAGGTGATATTTATGAAAGCAGAACAGATTATTAAAATCATGGAATCTCATTATCCCTTAAGTTGTCAAGAGGACTGGGATGGGTTTGTGGATTACAGGCAGGTAATATTTATACAGAAGTGAATAAAATAATGATTGGTTTAGATGCAGACTTACAAACATTGCAGGAAGCCATTGATGCAGGATGTCAGATGTTGATTACCCATCATCCATTCTTATTCAATACATTGACTTTAGATACAAAAACACCTGTAGGACGTTTTATTGAAAAAGCGATTAAACATAATATTGTTGTCTATAGTGCGCATACATCTTTAGATAAGATTTCTATGAATAGATGGTTAATGGAAGCATTAGGATGTTTAAATATTGAAGACGCCGATGAATCTAATATTACTAAGAAGGGTGTACTCCCAGATACAATGGGTATGTATGAATTCTTAGACTATGTAAAGAAAGCTTTTAATATTCCATCAGTCAATTATGCAGGTAAAGTGAAAGAAGTCTCTACAGTAGGAATCTGTGGTGGTTCTGGAGGAGATTTAATAGATGAAGTCGCTCCACAGGTAGATGCTTATGTCACAGGTGATTTGAAATATCATAGTGGTTTAAAAGCATCAGATTATAATATTCTTTTAGTAGATGTAGGACATCATGTAGAAGTCATTATGGTACATAAATTAAAAAGAATTATTAGAAAAAGAAATAGATTGTGAAATCGTAGAAGCCACTTCTCCAGGATATTTCAAGGGGTATTAGGATGATTCTGACTACAATAGCGTATTTAAAGAAAGATGGGAAAACATTACTTCTTCATCGTATAAAAAAAGAAGAAAGATATCAATGAAGGTAAATGGATTGGTGTAGGTGGTAAATTAGAACCAGGGGAATCACCCGATGAATGTGTAAAAAGAGAAATACTAGAAGAAACAGGTTATACAGTACATTCTATTCAATGTCATGGTTATGTTACATTCCCGGTCTTTATTATGGTGAAGATGAAGGTATGTTTGTTTATTCTTGTCATGACTTTGAAGGGACATTAAAAGAATGTGATGAAGGTGTTCTGGAATGGGTGGATGATGATTTAATTCCTGATTATCCACAATGGGAAGCTGATTATCATTTCTTAAACTGGATGGAAGATGATCATTATCACCATGCTAAGGTTGTTTATAAGAATGATGAACTTATAGAATATAAAGAAGAAATATATTAAAAAGGAGCGCGGATTAGATTAATCCGTGCTCCTTCATATTTTTATAAATACCATCATTCGCAATATCATCACATACTTCATCAGCAATAGCCTTTAAACCTTCTTTCGCATTACCGACTGCAACACCATGAGCTACAAATGTCAACATCTCTGCATCATTCATGCCATCACCATAAGCATATGTATCCTTTTTGATCAATACCTAAATGGTTAATAAGTGCTTCAATGGCAGTATGCTTATTCACACCTGCTACAGATAATTCACCTGATGCATCACCAAATGCAGGAACAGTACATTCAATCACTTGAATGCATCACTAAACTGCTTTCTAATCTCATCAAATGGAATAGATTCATGTTCTAAGAAACAAATCTTATTCACATCGTTTCTATACATATTCTCATTTTCAATCAGCGCAGTTATAAAATGACTTGGTTCCTCTTCCTTTTTTTCTTCTTGCTTCAGGATCATTTTCTAGATCACCATAGATGATGCTTTCTAGTCTTTTAATGAGGTTCTTAGAGGCAAATAAACCACCATTAGATTCTAAATAATAGTCATAATGATTTGTTTCAAAGAAGTCTACAACAAGATGAACATCTTCATCACTGACCTTCTTATGATACAACATTTCATCACCCATCTGTACAAATCCGCCGCCAGCACCAATGATGCCATCAAATCCTACATCTAGAATATAGGGATAGATTTCTGCAAGAGAACGTCCTGTACAAAGGTAACATAAATTTCCTTTTTTTACGCGTCTCGTGCACTGCCTGAATAGTTGATTCAGGAATACATTCCTTTACAGGTCTCACATCTACTAAGGTTCCATCTACATCAAAAAATATAATCTTCTTACTCATACATTCTCCTATAACATCTTTTCATAAGGTATTTCAGGTTTAATAAAACTATCTGGATTGTTTTCATCATACTGTTTCAAGAAATCAATAATCTGATTAGTCAATACAGTAGGTGTAGAAGCTCCAGAACTTACTCCTACATGTTTCTTTCCTTTAAGCCATGATAAATCTAACTCTTCAAGACTTCCAATCATCTTGGTATCTTTATGTGCTTTATCAGTGCTGATAGAAGCCAGCTTCTTTGTGTTATTAGAATGAGGATCACCTACAATAATGACTAGATCAATATCATCATCCATTTTCGCAATAGCTTCCTGTCTAATTTGTGTTGCGGAACATGTTTCCTTCATGATTTCTACATCATCTAAGACATCTTTCGCATACTCACATAAATCGTAGACATCATAAAGGGACATGGTTGTCTGGTTTGTCATCACATAATGTTTATCTTTATCGAGTGTCTCTAAATCCTTCTTAGATGTAATTAAATGAATATGTTCAGGATCGATCAATAATGCACCTCAGCTTCAGGATGATTCTTTTTACCTATATATAAAACATCCTTACCATGCTTCAATTGTTCCTTAATAAGCGTATGTGTCTTAATAACATCTAAACATGTCGCATCCACTACATTGAGTCCTTTACTCTTTGCCTTTTCTATAACACAATCTCCTGCACCATGTCTTTGTAATAATGACTGTACCTTCATTAATTTCATCAAGAAGTTCCATTCTAGTCTTACTTGCATCCTCAATTGTGATGGCATACGCTTCTTTAATGCATTCACAATAAATTGATTATGGACAATCATACCAAGTACTGTAATAGGACCTGGCTGTTCTATTGTCTCTTTTACTATATTAATAGCACGTATAACACCCTTACAATATCCTCTAGGGACAATTCCTGTAACCTTCATATTCTTCACCTCAAAAACAATTCTAACATAAGTGAGATTAGATTTGTTTTTTTTTTTTTCAAATCATGGTATGATAATAGACGCTAAAGGAGGCGAATTATAATGGATTTATTTGACAAATTTCAATTTAATGATTATGTAAAAAAGACTTTAAACAACATACATTTCACATCACCAACACCTATCCAGGATAAGGTGATTCCCCTTGTTTATAAGAATAAAAGATATTATTGGTATCTCACAGACAGGTACCGTAAAACTCATTCATTCTTAATTCCTATTATTGATCGTATTGATACAAATGCAGATTATGTACAGGCAGTTATTACAACTCCTACAAGAGAACTTGCACATCAGATACATGAAAACGCAAAGGAATTCAAGAAAGAAAAACCCTGATTTAAGAATCTCACTAGTAATTGGTGGTTCTGATAAACAGAAGGCTATTAATAAGCTTTCTACACAGCCACATATCGTTATTGGTACACCAGGACGTATTAAAGATTTATCTTTAAATGAACAGGCTTTGATTATCACTACAACAACTACATTTGTAGTGGATGAAGCAGATATGACTTTAGAATATGGTTATCTTGAAGATTTAGATGCAGTCTTATCTAAGATGAGAGAAGATTTAAAGATGCTTGTATTCTCAGCAACTATTCCTGAACATTTATGGCCATTCTTAAGAAAATATATGAATGCGCCAGAATTAGTACAGATTGATGCCCATAAGAAAACAACAGACAATACAAAACACTACTTAATTCATACAAAAGCATCATGATCGTTATATAGTATTAAAGAATATCATGGATATCATTGATCCATATATCTGCTTAATCTTCTGTAATAAGAGAACAGAGGCCACTAAGCTATCTGATCAGTTAAGAAGTGATGGTTATCGTGTCGGTGAAATTCATGGTGACTTAGAACCACGTGAACGTAAACAGATGATGAGACGTATCAACAATAATGAATATCAGTACATTGTAGCTACAGATATTGCAGCTAGAGGTATTGATATTGATGGTGTATCTCATGTTATTAATATGGAATTCCCAACAGAAAGAGACTTCTATATTCATAGATCTGGTAGATGTGGTCGTGGTAAGTATAAGGGTGAATGTTATTCTATGTATGATTCATCTAATCAGCAGATGGTTGAATCACTTGAAAAGAAGGGTATTCACTTTGAAGTAAAAGAAATCCGTAACGGTGTATTAACGGATGCCAAGGCACGTAATAAGCGTAAGAATAGAAATGCGCCACAGTCTGAATTAGAAAAAGAAATTCAGCGCATTATTAAGAGACCTAAGAAGGTTAAACCTGGTTATAAGAAGAAGAGAAAAAGAGAAATTCAGGCTATTTACCAGAAAAAGAAAAAGAGATATTATTCGTAAAGATATCCAGAAACAGAAAAAAAAGAACGTGCGAAACAGGCACAGAGAGAAAAACGTGAAAGGGAGAATATGCAGTGATTATAGGTTCACATGTCTCAATGGGTGGTAAGGAAATGCTTCTAGGAAGTGTAAAAGAAGCATTAAGTTATAACGCCAATACATTCATGTTTTATACAGGTGCGCCTCAAAATACGAGACGTAAACCTGTTTCTGAATTACGTGTAGAAGAAGCTAAAGAATTAATGAAAAGAAAATGGATTAGACATGGACAAGGTTGTTGTTCATGCCCCTTATATCATTAATTTAGGAAATACAATCAAGCCTGAAACAAGAGAACTTTGGTACATCATTCTTACGTCAAGAAATTGAAAGATGTGATGAAATTGGTGCTACAAGACTTGTTCTTCATCCAGGTGCTCATGTTAAAGCAGGGGACGAAGCAGGATTAGATGCGATTGTATCTGGCTTAAATGAAGCAATGAAACCAGATCAGAAGGTACATATTGCCTTAGAAACAATGGCTGGTAAAGGCACTGAACTAGGTAGAACATTTGATCAGTTAGCTTATATTATCGATCATTGTGATTATCCTGAATTATTAGGTTTATGTTTAGATACTTGTCATTTAAATGATGCAGGTTATGATATTTCTGATTTTGATGCCATTCTTGATGAAGTCGATGAAAAGATTGGTTTAGATAAGGTATTAGTTGTTCATGTCAATGACTCTAAGAATCCACAAGGTTCTCATAAAGATAGACATGAGAATATTGGTTTTGGGACAATCGGTTTTGATACATTAGACTCTATTGTATCTAATGAACGCTTAAAAAGATGTTCCTAAGATTCTAGAAACACCTTATATTGAAAAAGAATGCACCTTATAAAGAAGAGATTGAAATGTTGAAAAACATGAATTCAACCCAGGTTTAAAAGAAATGTTTGAATAAGCGTACCGTAATTGGTTGCTTATTTTTTATGTTCACTATTAGGGGAAAATCAATACATGATTTGGTCGAAAAGTGCGTAAATAGCCTATTTTTTTAGTTTTCGATTGAAATAATTTGGACGTAAAACTTTTCGATTGAATTTACGGTTGTTTTTGATGTGTATTGTTGAATAATTCAGCTATATTATTACCCTGTCATGTAACAAGCGAGTTATTAATTTTGATAAAAAATCCAACAAAGAGGGTGTTTTAAAATTTACGATTGAAAATATCGCGGACGAAAAAGTTTTCGATTGAATCTTCGATTGTTTTTACGCGTATTTTTGCTTGAATAAGCTCTATGTATGTATCTAATGAGTGTTTGATATTGTAAAAAATACTGTTATATGCTTTGTAATTTTTGTTATGTTTTAAAGCATGAACGAAAATTGAATCGATTGAAATTACGTTCATTTTTAATTTTATTTATGAGAAATGGAATGTATTCTGAAATTGATATTCGTATAATTAAGTGTATTATTCGCTCGAAAATCATACAAAAAGGGTGTTTTTTTCTGATTTACGATTGAAATAATTTGGACGAAAAAGTTTTCGATTGAATTTACGCTCATTTTTAATTATACTTAAAGTAGTAGAATAGGAAAGGAGATAATAATATGCGTGAAACAAGAAATCTAGAGTTTAAAGAAACAATCACAAGTACTTTCTTGAAAACAGTCAGTGCTTTTTCTAACTATGATGGTGGAACAATCTTGTTTGGAATTGACGATGATTAATGATTCTGCGACTATAGAAGTAGATACATTAGAGTTTTCAAGGCTTGTATTAGAAGGTAAAAAATATTAGCTTTGAGGAATTACCATGTAAAGACCAAAAAATCTTACTTTTCATTTTCTTGAAGAACAATTAGAAAAATCTATTCAAATCAATTCGTTTACTTTAGACACATTAAAAACTCTTAATCTCTATGATAATAAATCATATCGATATAGTGTCTCCAGGTGGATTGCTTTAAATATTTGGGGGTTTCCACTTGTAAAGGGCAGTCAGAAAACAGTGACTGCCCTTTAGTGCGCTCATATTACTTCTATTTAAATGTTTTTTCTCTTTTGATTGTTTCATCAATAGCGTAAGAGGAAGGATTAGAGGATTTATTAAGAGAGTACATTAGTCTATTTCTCATTCTTGCAAAGTTCTGATATCCACATGCATTTGAAAGTATCTTATCTATTCTGGAGTTGATTCCTTCTACTGGTCCATTAGATATTCTTCGACCATCTACTAAATCAAATGATGCACATATTTCATCAAACCAGTTTATAAGAGTTCCAGATAATGATATGAAGCCAGTAATTCCTGATGTTGCATATTCTTGAATTATTCTTGAAAGCCATTCTCTGCAGGTTTCAGAAGTTGCATAATGATTAAAGGCTATATATTGTTCCTTTAGATTGTATGCTTCTGTTAGTTCCTTATCTATGCTTAGGATTATTTCAAGCAACTGATGATAGTCTATATATCTTTTAAGCTTTTTATTGTATCTTGCCTTGTTGAACGGAATATCATTGTAGTTTTTCAATATAAGGAAGTGAAACTTTTTGAGAAGATAATATTCAGTACTATCCTTTTGGTATCTTTTGCCTACTTTAATTCTGATATCATCTAGGACTTTATTGATATTTTTTATGACATGAAATGAATCGCATAACAATACTGCCCCAGGGAAGTATTGATTTCTCACAAATCTGTACGTCTCATACATATCAATAGAGATATATTTGACTTTAGCGAGTTCTTTTTTATCGATTATCTGAGTATAACTTGACCAGGCCTTCTTGGTTCTTCCATCAATGATATCTACAATTTCCATGGTCTTAAAATTAAGAATAACACACATGTATCTGTTTTGTCCTTTATGTTTCCAGTGCTTCTCATCAATACATATAATCTCAGGTAAAGGCTGTCTACGCATCTGACCATACTTATCGAATATTTCAACGACTTTAGTAGGACTTGTGTTAAAGAATCTAGCAACCAGTGAAAAAGTAGTTGTAGGTTCTTTAAGTTTATTCATGATTTCCATTTCTGAGGTTTGAGATAATCTGCTGTGACTTTTCTCTGTAAAAGGATTTTCCTCTGTCACCACCTTATTATATTGAGGACATACTAATCTTCTCATTTTTAGTATCAGGGAGGTATTTTTGCCTCTTATCATGTTATGTATGACTTTACATTTTCTATAGTCCTTAATATTCATTCTACTGCCGCATTCTGGACAGGATATAATGGTTCTCTTAAGCGTGATATAATAAATCACTTCTTTTTCATTGATTTCAGTCGTATGAGACTGTACAAAGGATTCATAATCCCCTAAAATAATTTTTAGATCATTATTCAATTTGTGATCTCCTTTCGCTTTGAGTTGATATGAGCAAATTAATGATACGACGAAAGGTTTTTAATTACACAAAAATATCTAAAAAAGTGGGAATGCACAGTGTGACCCCCACAGATTTAAAGGTGCTGTTTCCAAGACCCCCAAATATTTAGAGCGAAGGTCTGACCCCAAAAATTAAAGACCCCGTAAAAAAAGCGAGTTTATGAATTACTCGCTTTTTTTCTTCGACCATCTTTAAAATCTCATCTTTAAGTGTCTGAACCATATCTTCCTGTTTAACACGTTTTACAATCTCCATGCTTAATAAGAAGACCTTCACCAACACCACCTGCAATACCAATATCAGCATGACGTGCTTCTCCCGGACCATTTACTGCACAACCCATAATTGCGACTGTAATATCGAGATGAATATCTTTTAAGAAATCTTCCATCTCTTTAGCAATAGGAATCAAATCATACTGAATACGACCGCAAGTAGGACATGATACAAGAGTAGGGACACCCTTTAATAAACCTAATTCCTTTAATAGAATCTTAGCAACTTTAATTTCTTCTACAGGATCATCACTTAAAGACACTCTAATAGTATTCCCAATACCTTCGTAACACCTACATGTAAAGGGTAAGGGAATGTTTTAGATGCTAATTCATATGCTTTAATAGTCAACATTGTATTAGAAGACTTTAATGAAATAACGATATCATGGAAATCCAAATCTTCTAGAATCTTTACATGTTTCATTGCAGATTCAACCATACCTTCAGGTGTAGGTTCTCCATATTTTTCTAGAATCTCTTTTTCTAAAGAACCACCATTAACCCCAATTCTAATAGGGATATGTTTTTTCTTTACATGCATCTACAACTGCTTTTTACCTTTTCAGTAGAACCAATATTACCAGGATTAATACGTACCTTATCAATACCAGATTCTATGGCGATAAAGAGCGAGCTTATAATCAAAATGAATATCAGCCACTAAAAGGAATATGAATCCCTTTCTTGATCTCTTTAATTGCATAAGCATCCTCTTTATCAAATACACTACTCTTACAAGTTCGCAGCCGGCCTGTTCTAACGCATTAATCTGTTTAATAGTTGCTTCTACATTCTTAGTCTTTGTATTACACATAGACTGAATCACTACATGATTATTACCACCGATAGTTAAATTGCCTACCTGTACACTTCTTGTTTCTTCTCTTAACATATTTCTATACCTCGTACTTATATTTTAAGAAACTTGCACCCTAAATGCAAGGCATAAGAAAACATCCAGCAAAATGCTGGATGTTTATGTTTCATATAGAAAACTCTATCAATTATCCGATTGAGTTAATTTTCTTCTGAAGTCTTGCTTTCTGTCTGCTAGCATAGTTCTTGTGATGGATATGCTTTAGTTACAGATGCATCTAACTGTCTTGTGCAATCGCTAAATTCCTTAGCAAAGAACTTCTTTGTCACCAGCTTCTACGGCGTTTAATACTTTCTTGATTGAAGTCTTTAAAGCGCTCTTTACTGCGTTGTTTGCTAATCTTCTTTTTCATTATCGTTTTTATAACGTTTAATCTGCTGTTTCATGTTTGCCATAATAATCTCACCTCGTTCTATAGTTTGCTGAACTATAATACCAAAAAATGCTAGATGATTGCAATAGTTTTTTTGGTTTTTCCTGTGTGGTAGCACTTATAAAATGAGTATGTTATAATTATAAAGTAATTACAGGAGGAATTTTATGAGTAAAAAATAGTTTTTATGGGAACTGCATCTTTTTTCATTAAAAGTACTGCAGATGTTACTAGAAAATAAATATGATGTTGTGGGTGTTGTCACTCAGCCAGACCGTTATGTAGGAAGAAAGAAAGTACTCACTATGAGTGATGTGAAACAGGAAGCATTAAAACATGATATTCCTGTATTCTGACCAGAACGTATTAGAAATGATTATCAGGCTGTTTTAGATTTAAATCCTGATTTAATTATCACTGCGACTTATGGACAGATTGTCCCAACTGCTTTGTATTAGAAGCACCACGTTTAGGTTGTGTGAATGTACATGCGTCTTTATTACCACTTTATCGTGGTGGAGCACCAGTGCATCGCGCTATTATTGATGGTCGCAAAAAGAAACAGGTGTGACTATTATGTATATGGCAGAAAAAAAGATGGATGCAGGTGATATTATCTCTCAAAAATCCACACCAATTACAGATGATGATAACTTAGAAATTGTATATGATCGTTTAACTGATATTGGTGCTGAATTATTAAAGGATACATTACCATCTATCTTTGATGAAACAAATGATAGAATTCCACAGAATCCTGAAGAAGTTGTTTATGCACCTATTATTAAGAGAGAAGATGAAAGACTTGATTGGAATAAGACAGCAAGAGAAAATCTTTAATCATGTAAGAGGCTTATATCCTCATCCAGGTACATTTACAACTTATAATGGACAGGTTGTAAAAATCTATAAGGGTGAAATTCATAACTGCCCTAATGCCAAGGAACATCATAAAGATGAAAAAATGAATGGTACTATCGTTAAGATCTTTAAGGATGCGATCGGTGTAAAGGTAGAAGATGGTGTATTTATTATTACAGAATACAGCTTTCTGGTAAGAAACGCATGTCTGTAAAGGATTATTTAAATGGTAAGAATATATTCGAGGTAGGAAACTCAGTTTGAGTAGGTGACATTTATGAGAATGGTAGATCTTATTGAAAAGAAAAAAGATAATGTAGTATTAACTGATGAAGAAATTCATGAATTAATCCAGGGATATACAAAAAAGGTGATATTCCTGATTATCAGATGAGTGCTTTCTTGATGGCTGTTGTCTTTAATGGATTAACAGATCACGAAAACAGCCCAGCTGACTTTAGAAATGATGCATAGTGGTGATGTAATTGATTTAAGTGGTATTCACGGTATTAAAGTAGATAAGCATTCTACTGGTGGTGTTGGTGATAAGACATCTTTAGTATTAGGTCCAATGGTCGTTAAGCGCATGTGGTGTACCAGTCGCTAAGATGAGTGGTAGGGGACTTGGACATACAGGTGGGACTCTAGATAAGATGGAGTCTATTCCAGGACTTAATATTTATGTCAATGAAGAAGATTTTATTAAACAGGTGAATGATATTCATTTAGCTATTATTGGTCAGACAGCGTCTCTTGACTGCTGATAAGAAGATGTATGCATTAAGAGATGTCACTGGAACTGTTCAATCAATTCCTTTGATTGCTTCTTCTATTATGAGTAAGAAGTTAGCTGCAGGCAGTGATGCAATTTTACTTGATGTCAAATATGGTGATGGTGCTTTTATGAAGAACTTAGAGGATGCGAAGAAGCTTGCTCGTACAATGATCACAATTGGTCAGCATCTTCATAAGGATACAAGAGCCACTATTTCTAATATGTCTCAGCCTTTGGGCTATGCAATTGGTAATTCATTAGAAGTAAAAGAAGCAATTGCGACACTTAATGGCAATGGTCCTGAGGATTTATTAGAATTATGTTTAACTGCAGGAAGTACAATGTTGATGATGGCTCAAAAGGCAGAAACAGTGACTGAAGCTAGAAAGATGCTAGAAGAAGCCATTTCTTCTAAGAAAGCATTACATGCTTTAGAAGCAATGGTAAAAGCACAGGGTGGAGACAGCGATTATATTCTTTATCCTGAAAAGTTTACAATGGCTGAACATATATTTGATGTTTATGCACCTGAAACAGGATATATTGAAGATCTAGAGGGCATTAACTCTTGGATTAGTATCAATGCGTCTAGGTGGAGGAAGAGAAAACAGTCACAGATGAAATTGATCATAGCGTTGGTTTAATTTTACATAAGAAGATTGGTGATTATGTAGAACAGGGAGAACCATTAGTGACTGTTCATGATAATGGTAAATGGACACAAGAAAGAAAAGAAGAATTATTAAGTGCATTCCATTTTAGTAAAGAAAAGGTTGAAAAACCTATATTGATTGATGAGATTATGGAGTAGTATATGAGTAAATTTTTTATTTTTTGATATTGATGGTACATTAGTAGGAAAATCAAGACATATAACAGAAAAAAACTAAAGAAGCGATTCAAGCAAGAAAGAATGCAGGAAATAAAGTATTCTTATGTACAGGTAGAGCACCTACTTCTATTGTAGGTGATGTCAAAGCATTACCTATTGATGGTATTGTGGCAAGTGCAGGAGGATTTGTCCAGGTAGATGGAAAGTACATCTTTAAGAACTACATGGATCAATATACTCTTTCAGAAATGATGACACTCTTTGTGAATCATGGTATCTTATTCTGTCTAGAAACTGAACATGCTATTTATCAGACACCAGGTGTGAATGAATTCTTTGACAAGAGACACAATAAGGAATTTGGGGATAATGTAGAATTACAGAGATTCTTTGAATTAAAACGTCAGGAAGAAAACCGCATTCCTGTCTCTCAATTTGATTTCGAAAAGACAGGTGTCACTAAGATTGGTTTTATTGCTCCTGATCCGATCGCTTTTTATGATTGTGTAAAGTATATTGTACCAATGTTTAATATTGTGACATTCTCTAAATATGAAGATGATTTCATTAATGGTGAAATCATCTTAAAGAACTGTACAAAAGCAGATGGTGTGAGACGTGTTGTAGATTATTATCATGGAGATATGAAGGATACAATCGGTTTTGGAGATTCTATGAATGATTTCCAAATGATTGATGCATGTGAAAGTGGTGTCGTTGCAGAGAATGCGCCTGATAAATTAAAAGCTATTGGAACATGCTTCTTCAAGGACCCAGATGCTGATGGTTTAGCAGATGCAATTTATGAATTAAAATTAGATCAGTAGGAGAAAATTATATGAAGTATGAAATTAAAGGAAAACCACTTCCTGTCGCAATACTTCATCTAGATCAAGGTGAATCTATTTTGACAGATAGTGGCGCAATGGTATGGATGAAACCAGCTTTAACTATGGATACTGTATCAGGTGGTATGAAATCTCTATTTGGCCGTGCTTTTCAGGAGAAACACTTCTCTTGAATAAATATACAGCGACACAGCCTAGTATGATTGCCTTAGGATCTTCTTTTCCTGGTGACATACTTGTGTATGATGTGAGCCAGGGAGATATTATTGTTCAGAAGTCTTCTTATCTTGCAAGTGAAGAAACAGTAAAAGAGAAATCTCTTTTTCTAAAAAAAGGTACAATAGGATTTTTTGGTGGAGAAGGGTTCATCATGAATAGATATTTTGGCTCAGGTTTACTATTTATTGAGATAGATGGTACAACTATAGAATATGACTTAAATCCTGGTGAAGAGATGGTTGTGAATACAGGTAACCTTGTGGCAATGAGTTCATCTTGTCATATTGATGTTGTTTCTGTAAAAGGTATAAAGAATAAGTTCCTAGGAGGAGAAGGATTCTTTAACACAGTAGTTAAGGGACCAGGTCATGTCATTGTACAGACAATGCCTATTTCTACATTGGCTGAAAGCTTATCTGGTTTTATGCCTCAAAATGACTAAAAAAGGATGTCAGTGACATCCTTTTTTTAATTATGATTCCAATTTGTTTGTTCGTCTTTATCAGTGATTTCTCTTATCACATGGCATGGATTACCTACGGCTACACTGTTGCTAGGAATATCCTTGACAACAACACTGCCTCCACCAATAACAACGTTATCACCAATAGTGACTCCAGGCATCACATGAACACCTGCACCTATCCAAACATTGTTTCCTATCGTAATAGGATAAGCAAATTCAAGTCCTTGATTTCTACGTTTTGTATCAATTGGATGTCCTGCAGTATAAAAACCACAATTAGGCGCAATAAAGACATTGTCTCCAAAAGTTACTGGAGCACAGTCGATAATGACAGTATTATGATTTGCAAAGAAGTTTTTTTCCTACTTTGATGTTGTAACCATAATCACACCAGAAAGATGCTAGAATCGATGTGGTATCATCTACTTGTCCAAGTAGTTCCTTTAATAGTTTCTTTTGATTCTCCACATCAGAAGGCATCATCTGATTAAATTTGAAACATAAGTCTTTTTGCGATTGTTCTTTCTTTAAGTAGATCTTCATCATTGTTGGCGTCATACAACATTTCTTTCAACATTTTCTCTTTTTCAGTCATAATCTTTCTCCTTGCCTATATCATAATAATATAGTTAATATATCAATTAAACGTTTTTATTAGAAAAAACTGTTTAAATAGAGGGGCTGTGATATAATAGATAGGAATTAAAACAAGTTTATAAAGAAGGAGCTCACCATGAAAAAATTCATTATTGATCCAATGGACTTATCTGTTGAAGAAATTGATGATTTAATCGCACTCGCAAACGATATCATCAAAGACCGTACACGTTATCAGGATGTATGTGCACATAAGATTCTTGCAACATTATTCTTCGAACCTAGTACACGTACAAGACTATCTTTTGAAAGTGCTATGTTATCACTTGGCGGAAAGGTATTAGGATTCCCAACTGCAAACGTATCTAGTGCTTCTAAGGGAGAAACAGTATCAGATACAATTCGTGTAGTTAGCGGCTATTGTGATATTATCGCAATGCGTCATCCAAAGGAAGGTGCTCCAGTTGTGGCTTCATCAACATGCACTGTACCTTTAATTAATGCAGGTGATGGAGGACATAATCACCCTACTCAGACATTAACTGACTTATTAACTATTCAGAGAGAAAAAGGCACTTTAAAAGAACCTTACAGTAGGTTTCTGTGGTGACTTGAAGTTTGGACGTACAGTTCATTCATTATTAAAAAGCAATGTCACGTTATGAAGGCACTAAGTTTGTATTCATCTCTCCAGATGAATTAAAGCTTCCTGAATACTTAAAAAGAAGACATTCTTGATCCAATGGGTATTGAATATAAAGAAGTACGTAGCATGGAAGAAGTCATGCCAGAATTAGATATTCTTTATATGACAAGAGTACAAAGAGGAACGTTTCTTCAATGAACAGGATTATATTCGTTTAAGAGATACTTATATCTTAGATGAAGAAAAATTACAGGTCAAAAAAAGAAAGATATGATTATTATGCATCCACTTCCACTGTCAATGAAATCAAGACTGAAGTCGATGATGATCCAAGAGCTGCTTATTTCAGACAGGCTCATAATGGACGTTTTATCCGTATGGCATTGATCTTAAGCTTATTAGGATTACAGAATGAGGTGGAAAGATTATGAGAATAGACAGTATTAAAAATGGTATTGTGATTGACCATATTGCAGCTGGTAAAAGCAAAAAAGAAGTATATGATGCTCTTGATCTAGGTAAGTTAGATTGTCAGGTTGCAATCATCATGAATTGCCGTTCTAATAAGATGGGTAAGAAAGATATCATCAAGATTGATAACGATTTTGATGTTGATTTAGATGTATTAGGTTATATTGATCCTAATATTACTGTTTCTATTATTAAGAATGGTGAAACAGTAGAAAAGAAGAAATTACAGGACTTCCTGAAAAAAAAATCATTAATGTGGCTAAATGTAAGAACCCAAGATGTATTACATCTGTAGAAAGAGATTTAGATCGGGTGTTCTATCTTGCAAATAGAGAGAAACGTATCTATAGATGTTATTATTGTGAATCTAAGGCTGAGAAGAAGGAATAAGTCCTTCTTTTTTTATAATTTAATATTTAATAGCATACTATTGACATTGAATTGAAAGTGTACTATCATTCTAATGCGCAGAAGGAGGTAAACTGATGAGAGAAAGTGAAGCAGTAAGCTATATTAAGCATATTAATGACTGTTTAAAGAAGCGTGCGAATAATTCTTTAAGAAAAGAAGGATTAACTTTAATGCAGTCCCATGTTTTATTGAAATTACAGGACGCACCTGATCAGAGAATGACCTTTAAGGAGATTGAGAAAGACTTACATGTAGCTCAATCAACAACTGCGGGACTTCTTAGAAGACTTCAAGAAAAGAATCTGATTGATTGTTGTGATGATCCGAAGGATAAGCGAATTAAAGTTGCCTGTTTATCACAAAAAGGTGAAAGCCATTGTGCGCAGGTAAGACATAATATAGCGCAGGCAAATCGTTTGATGGTGAGTGGGTTAACACAGGAAGAAATTGATACTTTAGCTGATCTTCTTAGTAAAGTCTATTCAAATCTAGAAAATGAATGAAAGGGGAAAAAAATATGAATATTATTCGTGTGCTTAAGAAAAGTATTCGTGAATACAAGAGAGATTCAATTTTTGACACCTGTTCTTGTGGCTTTTTGAAGCATTAGTAGAATGTATTATTCCATTAATGGTCGCAAATCTAGTCAATAGAATGCAGAATGGTTGTGATCTCTCTGTTATTGTGAAATATGGTGTGATACTTATTATCATGGCCTGTTTCTCACTCCTATTTGGGGCTCTTGCAGGTATTACTGCGGCCAATGCTTCAGCTGGTTTTTGGTAAGAACTTACGTAAAGACTTGTTTGTTGCAGTTCAGAACTTCTCATTTGAAAACATTGACCGTTTTTAGTGCATCTTCACTTGTAACTCGTATGACAACTGATGTCACTAACGTTCAGATGGCTTATATGATGATTATTCGTACAGTTGTACGTGCTCCACTTATGTTGATCTTCTCATTGGTCATGGGATTTATTATGGGTGGTCGACTTGCGTTAATCTTCTTATTTACTATTCCAGTACTTGGTATTGGTTTAGGACTTGTTATTAAGAAGACAATGCCTTTATTTAGAAAAAAGTATTTAAGAAATACGATAACTTAAATAATTCAGTACAGGAAAATATCAACGGTATTAGAGTTGTAAAATCATTTGTACGTGAGGACTTTGAAAATAAGAAATTCAATGAAGCTTGCAGAAGATGTTTGTGGTGATTTCACAAAGAGCTGAAAAGATTCTTGCATTAAATAACCCAATGATGCAGTTCTGTCTTTATGTTGTAATGATCTTCGTACTTACTTTTGGTTCTTATTTAGTTGTTAATTTTGGTGGAGCTATTATTCAGGTTGGACAGTTGTCTTCATTACTTACTTATAGTTTCCAAATTCTTATGAGCTTGATGATGTTATCAATGATCTTTGTAATGGTGACTATCTCTATTGAATCATGTGAACGTATTGTTGCTTGTATTAGAAGAAAAACGTACTATTTCTAATCCAGAAAATCCTATTTATGAAGTAAATGATGGTTCTATTGATTTTGATAATGTATCATTTAAATATTCTAAGCGTGCTGATTGCTATGCTCTTGAAAATATTAATCTACATATTAAATCAGGACAGACTATTGGTATTTTAGGAGGAACAGGTTCTTCTAAAACATCACTTGTAAATCTTATTTCACGTTTATATGATGTCACTGAAGGTGAAGTAAAAGTGGCTGGTGTAGATGTAAGAGATTATGACTTAGTCACTTTAAGAGATGCAGTCTCTGTTGTATTACAGAAGAATGTCCTATTCTCAGGCTCTATTAAAGAAAACTTACGCTGGGGTAATAAAGAAGCCACAGATGAAGAAATAGAAGAAGCATGTCATCTTGCATGTGCTGATGAATTTATTGAACAGTTCCCAGATAAATATGATACACATATTGAACAGGGTGGTACTAACGTTTCTGGTGGTCAGAAACAGAGATTATGTATTGCACGTGCATTACTTAAGAAACCAAAAATCTTAATTCTTGATGACTCTACAAGTCTTTGTAGATACTAAAACAGATGCTATTATTAGAGCAGGATTTAAGAAGTTTATTCCTGAAACTACGAAAATCATCATTGCACAAAGAGTTTCAAGTGTACAGGATGCAGATCAGATTATTATCATGAATAATGGTTCTGTTGAAGCAATCGGTACTCATGATGAACTTCTTGCATCAAATCCAATTTATCAGGAAGTATACTATTCACAAAACAAGGGAGGTGAACAGGATGAAAAATAATCGTGGTAATAAGAAGAACACATTTACACGTCTCATTAAAACACTCTTTGAATTCTATCCTGTTCTTCTACCTGTTATTATTGTATTAATTCTATTTAATTCTGTTGTCAGCTCTATTCCATCTATTTTTATGCAGAATATCATTGCTGTTATTGAAAAATACTGGCGTACAAAAGACTGGCTACATGCTAAGCCTGAAGTATTATCATTTGTAACTGTATTACTTATTCTTTACATTCTTTCATTAATTGCTTCATTTACATACAACCGTTTAATGGTCTGTAGTTACTCAGGGTTCATTAATGAAATTCAGAGAAAAAGATGTTTGCAAGAATGGAAAGTCTTCCAATCCGTTATTTTGATACAAATGCACATGGTGATATCATGTCTATTTATACAAATGATACAGATACATTAAGACAGCTTATTTCTCAGTCATTACCTGCATTGATGCAGACTTCTATTGTACTTCTAACAGTATTTTGTATCATGATCTACTATAGCTTCTGGTTAACAGGGGTTGTATTAATTGGCTGTGTTATCATGTTCTTTATTACTAAGAATTTTGGTTCTAAGAGTTCAAGATTCTTTATTAAACAGCAAAGAGACTCTTGGTGCAACTGAAGGTTATATCGAAGAGATGATGAATGGGCAGAAGGTTATCAAAGTATTTAACCATGAAGAAGATGCAATCGCAGGGTTTGATAAGGTCAACAATGCCTGGTTTGAAGCATCTAGAAAAGCCAATACATTTGCGAATATCTTGATGCCTGTTCTTCATAACATGGGTAATATTCTTTATGTATTAATTGCCTTAACGGGAGGTGTTCTTCTTTATCTAAAGACACCAAATGTATCTTTATCTGGTATGGCACTTAATATTTCTATCGTTGTTCCATTCTTAAATATGACTAAGCAGTTCACTGGTCAGATTGGTCAGATTTCTCAGCAGATCAACTCTGTTGTTATGGGTCTAGCAGGGGCTAGTCGTATCTTTGGATTATTAGATGAAGAACCTGAATTTGATGAAGGCTATGTTACTTTAGTGAATGCTAAAAAAAAGAAAATGGTGAATTAGTAGAAACAACTGAACGTACTGAAATGTGGGCATGGAAACATCCACATGAAGATGGTACTGTGACTTATACAAGACTTGAAGGCGATGTAGAAATGCATGATGTAGATTTCGCTTATAATCCTAATAAGATGATTCTTCATAACATTACATTATATGCAAAGCCTGGTCAGAAAGTAGCCTTTGTAGGGGCTACTGGTGCTGGTAAGACAACTATTACTAACTTAATTAATAGATTCTATGATATTGAAGACGGTAAAATCAGATACGATGGTATCAACATCAATAAGATTAAAAAAGCCTGATTTAAGAAGATCACTTGGTATTATCTTACAGGATACAAACCTCTTTACTGGTACAGTTATGGATAATATCCGTTATGGTTATCTAGAAGCAACTGATGAACAATGTATTGAAGCCGCAAAGCTTGCGGGTGCTGATGATTTCATTACTCGTTTACCAGATGGTTATAACACAATGTTGACTGGTAATGGGGCAAGTTTATCACAAGGTCAGAGACAGCTTATTGCGATTGCAAGAGCTGCTGTGGCATCCACCTGTTATGATCATGGATGAAGCAACATCATCTATTGATACACGTACAGAAGCGATTGTACAAAAAGGTATGGATGCTTTAATGAAGGGACGTACTGTATTTGTTATTGCACATAGATTGTCTACTGTACAGAATTCTGATGTAATCATGGTATTAGATCATGGTCATATTATTGAACGTGGTTCTCATGATGACTTAATTAAACAGAAGGGTCAGTATTATCAGTTATATACTGGAGCATTTGAATTAGAATAAAATGAGCATGCCTAGATGGCATGCTTTTTTGAGTGCAATCACACTATTGTACAGTTTCATTTGGAGTAGTTATCTTAAGTTTTTCTAATCATTATAATAAGGCGTATTCCTTGTGTAAGAACTGTTTTGATATTACAATGATTAAGGCAACTATTATTCTCTGTTTAGTAACACGTTCACCACTCTATGGCATATGTGTAGGACGTATTATTAAATGGTTTGAAATAAAATAAGTAAGTTTGATAAGGAGTTAGTAATGCATGATATTTGGAATCCCTGGCATGGATGTGTAAAGTATTCAGAAGGGTGTATGAATTGTTATATGTATGTTTTTAGATAAGATGAGAAATCAAGATGGTTCACATATATATAAGACCAATGATTTTGCATATCCACTCTCTAGAAATAGAGATGGTACATATAAGATACAAAGTGGAGAAAAGATAAGAGTTTGTATGACAAGTGATTTCTGTTTAGAAGAAGCAGATATATGGAGAGATGATGTCTGGTCAATGATCAGAAGAAGGCAGGATGTTATTTTCTATATACTTACTAAAAGAGCAGAAAGACTTAAAGAATGCTTGCCGGATAACTGGGGTGATGGATATGAGAATGTAATACTTAATGTTACATGTGAGAATCAAAAACGTGCTGATGAACGTATACCACTTCTTTTAGATATTCCTGCCAAACATAGAGGAGTGATGTTAGCACCTCTTATTGGTCCTATTGATTTAGAAAAGTTTTTAGATGGACGCATAGAAGAAGTGACATGTGGTGGAGAGAATTATGGTGGTACAAGAGCATGTGACTTCGATTGGATTAAATCTTTACATAATCAATGTGTGAATAAGAACACTACATTCACTTTTATAGAAACAGGATCTCATTTTGTGAAGGATGGTATTCATTATCGAGTAAAAGGAAAGTGGCTCAGACAAGAATAGTTTATCGTTCTAAAATGAATTATCAAGGAAAGAAACCAGTATATCATCTTTATGATTTCTTTGATAATGAATTAAGAGAAGATCAGTTATATAAAACAGAATTCAGTGAACATTGTATAGAATGTGCATCAAAACCTATATGTAATGGATGTGCAAGAAGATTTGGTCAGTAAACAATGTCTTTGATAATGAGAAAAAAAGAAGTTTCAAATAGTATAAGTTAGTAGAAGACTATAAGAGTAATTCTTATAGTTTTTTAGATACGTTTAAAGGAGGTTGATTATGGAAAATAATAAACCAAGACTATCTCTAGATGAACAGATTCAACATTTGAAAGACAAGGGAATACTTTTCAATATCATGGATGAGGATTCTGCTAAACAGTATCTCAAATACAACAATAATTATTATAAGTTGACTTCTTTTTCAGAAAAAATTATGATAAGCATCCAGGTGGAGAAAATAAGGGTAAATATATTAGGTTGGAGTTTGCCTATCTAGTTGATATGTCGATCATTGATATGCGTCTTCGCTATAGAGTAGTAGAAATGGCTTTGGATATTGAACATCATACTAAACTACAATTATTAAGAAAAATAGATGAGTATGATGAAGATGGTTATCAAATCGTCAAAGATTATATTGATTTATTGGATGAAAAATACAGAAATTATTTATTTAATGAATTGAACAGAAATAGAGGAAATGCATATTGCGGAGATATGATTGAGAAATATGATGGGAATTATCCGGTATGGGTATTTCTTGAAATAATACCATTCGGAAGGATGGTCGCATTCTATTATTTTTGTGCTAATCGTTTCTCTGACAAAGAAATGAAAAATAATTATTATGGATTATTAACTTGTAAAAAGAATTAGAAATGTAGCAGCTCATAGTAATTGTATATTGAATGATTTGAGACCCCATACTGCTGAGCATCTAACAAATAAAGACATTATAAAGGAATTGATACGTATTCCATATATGAATTCCAATTTTAGAAAAAATAGAATGAGTAATGTGAGAATTCAACAGATCATCATTATTCTATATGCACAAGAAAATGGTAAGAAGTGAAGGAGTTGCCTTATACGAAAGTAGGGGGAATTGAAGAAATTAATGAGAAGAATTGATAAAAATTGTAGTTATTATAAGACAAAATACACTAATCCATGGAACTTTCAAATTTCTTGGATTAGTAGTTGACAATTGGTTTTAGACAAGGTACTATCAAAGTGGCTGGAAAAAGATATTCTTTTTTACGGTTGCGGCATTGTTCAAACGATGTTTGTACGGGTTTTCTATTAATAGACCTCTTCGGAGGTCTTTGTACATGAAAAAAATACATGTTTCCATGTATCTTGCTTAATAGTTGGATTGTAGTAAGTAAAAAGACGCTTCAAAATTCTCAGATCAGTCATTGACAGTTGGTTTTAGATAGTGTATTGTCGTAACAGGTGGAAAAAGATATTCTTTACAGTAGCGGCATTGTGCAAACGATGTTTGCTCGGGTTTTTCTATTAATAGACCTCTTCGGAGGTCTTTTTGTATATAAAAAACACATGTTTCCATGTGTCTTACTTAATAGTTGGATTGTAGTAAGTAATATGATGCTTCTTACAATAAGCATTGATTGAAGCTCTCCAGTCAGTATTTTTAGTATACTCTACTAAATAAGTCGCAATACCTTTTTCCTGACATGTACTTAAATATTTCTTTTAAGCGTGTTGATACTTCAGTATCCTGTTTTTACATATTTTTTACCCCTGTTTCTTAGTCATCATACTAGTCTGGTTTATACCTGCAACCATCTTAGCATTCTTATAAACAGTTTCTCTATAATCATAGGCATTATTCACAATAACTTTTAACTTATTCTGATTTGCTTCATTAATAAGAGCATCTAACGCATCTGCATCATCAATCTTACTAATAAAAATACCATCAGCCTTTAACTCTTCAGCTTTATGATGTGGTTTCTTTTGAACTCATATAGAAATAAATCTGTTTTAGACTTCTTTCTTAAAACCTTCATATCTTCTGTAGTTAAACCTTTACTTCTCACTACAATAAGATCATAATGCTTCTTCATCTTAAGAAGCTCACTCTTTTTTTTTTAGTAAGGACTGCATATGTACTCACTTGTGATTTAACAGCTGTTTTAGAAGAACATCCAGTTAATACAAAGAAAGCACATAATACTAGTGTTAATATTTTTTTATACATTTTCTCATACCTCATCTCCTACATTATCACAATTTTTTCAGAAAGTGAACCTTGATTGTTTTAAGTGTGATGTAGTTTTATAATAAATAACTAAAAGGGACAGTTATATGACACAATATGAATCACAGTATGAGAGAAAACCATCAGTAGCCAATCCCTTCTCTGATACTTACTCTCGCATTACCAACAACAATCTCAATGTTAGTGACTAATATCTATAACATGGCTGATACGTACTTTGTTTCTACAGTAGGGACAAGTGCTACAGGTGCAGTAGGGATTGTTTTTTTGGATTGATGGCGATATTACAAGCCTTTGGCTTTATGTTTGGACATGGAGCAGGCGCAAATATATCAAGAAGACTAGGGGCAAAAAGAGTAGAAGAAGCACGTATATTTGCATCTACAAGCTTTTTAGTTCACTCTTTTTTGGTGCTTTGATTGCGGTACTTGGTCTTATATTCCTAAACCCACTTATGTATTTAATGGATTCAACTTCTACTATATTACCTTATGCAAGAGCCTATGCCTTCTTTATTTTGATTGCGGCACCTGCCATGACTTCATAAATAAATCCTTTCGTTTGT
>VOFC01004877.1_pt1 | contig 36305 bp, 48 predicted proteins | sample 5384161 | NCBI WGS metagenome assembly VOFC01 (sample SAMN12384722, study PRJNA508395) | human gut metagenome | isolation source: healthy gut B | host: Homo sapiens | reverse complement strand
TGAAAACATCTGGTAATGTCAGCGGATGCGTCACGTAGAAACAAACGGCGGTATCATAAAATGCGAGTGCAGGACAATACGGAACAGCCATAGGCGGTGTGGAGCGTCGCCTAATGCGGAGATTATCGTAAATGCGGATATATTAAAGCAACAGCCGGTGCTTCGGTGACTTATTCCATAGGACCGGGAAGAATGACTCCCACAACAGAACAATTTGGTGTAAAATAATATACATAAACGGCGGCAGTGTAGATGGTACGTTCAGAAGCACAGATTATGACAAAGTTTCAAGATAAGTATGGAAATAAACTTAAACAATAGTTCTGACAATGCCGGATGCAGTTGAAATGGCAAATAAAGAAGTTACTGTCGGCTCATGGAAAACAGTAACGAACCCAGCGAAGCAAAGCTGTATGTATATGAACAGAAGATACAACAGGCTATGCCGTAACATATGCCGGTAAAATATATCGTACAGACGATATAAAAACCAAACAACACTGACAGAATATTCGGGTTCAGACTGTACATGTACAGATGCAAATTCATCAATTAAATTATCTGTACCTGATGAAATAACTGTAAACAAAAATTGTCGGACAGACAAAAAATCAAAATTAACAACTGATTTTGAAAAATCAAGTGACTGTACTTATCCTACTCATATTCTTAATTGTACATATACATTAACAACAGCTGACGAAAATGAAACAGCAATAAGCAGTGATTTGGCAGAAGTTGTGGACGGATATATAGTTGCACATTATAAGCAGGGAACTCATAAAATTCGTGTTAAGGTAACAGCAACTTTAAATGGATATATTTTTAATAATTCAAAAGATATTTCTTTGACGGGTGATGATAAATCGCAGTTTGATATTTCAAAAGGAAATATCAAAATAACAAAAAACAATGATAATAACGATATGGTAACAGTTACGGTTGGTACAACAAGCTATGATATTCCAAAGAATATGGAAATATATATAGTTCAATCAACAAGTCAAACAAGTAATGTAATTGAAGTGGTACAGGGTGCAAATCCTACCATTGTTTTAGATAATATTAATATTTTATCTCGTTCATCTATAAACAATGCATTGACGATAGGTGACGATGTTGAACTGACCCTTAGACTGAAAGGCACAAATAAAATTGAGTCACAATCTGTAAAATCTTGCGGCGGTAAGAGGTATAACGGCTACTTCAAAACTTATTGTTGAAGATTCGGGTGATAATGACGGTGTTATAACATTTAAGTCTGCAAACGGCGCCGGTATAGGCGATATGAAGCAATTTACTGTAAACAGCGGTACTGTATATGCTTATGGCGGAAATGGCGGTGCCGGTATCGGAGGCGGTAAAGACGGTTCGGGTATCAACGTACTTATAAACGGCGGTAATGTTTACGCATATGCCGATAATGATTCTGGAAGTAATGCGGCAGGTATCGGAGGCGGTACAGGCAGTGCATCGGGAACAAGCGGCCGAGGCGGAAAGGTCATTGTAAACGGCGGTTATGTTAAAGCTGTCGGTAACGGCTCAGGTTACGGCATCGGTAACGGTGGAAATAAGACTCCGTACGGTGCTATTACAATCAATGGCGGAAGTGTAGACGCAACTCTCGGAACAACACCAAATAATGACCCATCATTTGATGCGTTTAATAATTCCGGAACAATTCCTGCAACTAAGTATAATCAGTATTTGGTAGAAACAACGGTTGACGGAATAACAGATGAGCAAGATGTTGAATACTCACTTGTTTCTGATAATGATACAGGTGCAGAAAAAGAAAATAAAAACACGTACAGACAAAAACGGTAAGTTGTATTTGTATGCAAATGCCGGAAATCAATGGATTCGTGTATATAAAAAACGGTACAACATATTACAGATATTCAAAGTTGATTCGATGTCAAAGAATACATTTAATTGTACAAACAATACAGAGATAAGTGTTTCTTCTTTCAAAATTCCGGGTCAAATCGGGGGATACTGTTATAGATAATGAGAACAGAGTAATCTCTGTAAAAGTACCTTATAACATCATATTGAAAAATATTACACCTAACATAGAATTTATCGGTGCATTTACTCAAAAAGATGCAATGAAATTTAATAATACAACATCAGCAACGTATAAAATAACAGGGTAACGATAAGAGTGAAGTGACGTATACTGTAAATCTTACTTTGGATTCAGAACATACCGAAAAAAGCAAGCCGATGTTTATGATGTTTCAAATGGCAGTGTTTATGTAACTGATCTTTATGTAACCTATGGCGGTGTACAATATAAAACCAACGATTTAGGATATGTAATAACGGGAACATCAACAGAAAATATAGTTAACCTTGATTCGGCAAACGAAACTTCCGCCTGTTACATTGAAGAATCTTGACAAAAAATGTCTAATTCGGCTACTCCGATAAATATTATGGGAAATGTTGATATAACAATAGACGGTAACTGTACATTAAGATCAATGATGGGTAATGCCATTTCTGTAAAAAAATTCATATTCAAACAATCCACAGCCTACTATAAAATCAACAGAAACAAATCCACTTGCCAATCTGCTTGATGTTCAAGGCGGAATAGGTGCAAATGCAGTAAATACCGAGGCGAATACGAAGCTGACAATAACAGGTGTACCGACAAATCTTACTGCTGTTACCGGAACTGCAGTCGGTGGTGACGGTGAATTTATTACAGACAGCAAGACATATATTAATATTGCCGAAAACAGTACATCAACAGTTAAAAATGCGAACGGAGATAATCTTTATCAAGTAAAAGCAACATTGAATGGTGCAAAGGGAACAGAAAATATTTGTACATATGAAGATACAGATTATTATATTGGCGACGACCATATATTGTGCTTAATGCTTCCTAACGGTTCATATAATATGAGTGTAGGCTATAGCGAAGATGATTATTCAGGTACAATAAAGTTGACAGTGCAATGGCAGAAGGAATTTTATATTCCGTATATGTAGAGAGTCGGTTACTTATGACAGCTCGCAAAAAAGACAATAAAAGGCGGTAAAGTTGACTTTACTGTTAAAGGTGTGTCAATTATAGGCAACGTTAAAATAAGAGTAAAGAGCCTGGAGGATATTCCTCTTGTTTTTTGGAAAGTGACGTTATTAAAGACTCAGACGGCAATTATGTTGCGTCGATAACTCTTCCGGAAAACCAAAGTGCAGAAAAACCTGTTGTCTATGAAGTATATGATGATGTTAAGAATAAAAAACAAAACTTAAAAATAACTTAATAGTCGATTATGATAAAAGTGTGTGCAGTATAACGAATTTTGAAATAGACGGTCAGCTTGGTCAAAAGTACAATTTATGAATCGGAAGACAGTCATACAATCACGGTTTATATGCCATATGATCATGAGTATCAAGATTATTATACGCCTTCAAAACTTTACATATATCGGCGGAAGAATTTCAAATGACCAAGGTAAACCCGATACAATATACTGTTGATATAAACGGCTATGCGAGAACAAAATATACGGTAACTGCTCAAGACGGTACAACGACTGCCGATTATATGATTAAGATATATAAAGAGGCAACTCCGGTGATTACATCTCTGAGCCTTAGAAACCCAACATCAAGTGCGGCTTCTACCGTTACGGTAAAAATAATAGGACGTGCATTGAGCAGTATAAAGAATGCGGAAAACGAGAATAACAGAAAGGTATATATTTATTCTGATGACGGACTTGATCCTGTCGAGGCAACATATGACCTTGTAAACGGTGTTGATACATATACGGCAGAAATCAATATTCCTGAAAATACAAGCGATACAGAGGATAAAATATATACATTAAAAAAGCTAAAATCGGCGATACCGAACAAACAAGTGTTAATTCAACTATACGAGTCCCGGAGAAAAGAGCGCGGACTTATCGGTATAAATGATTTTACAATCAATAATCAAATAGGCGATACAAAAAATATCGGGCGAACAAGGTAAAAATATAAGCATTACAATGCCTTTTTGACGCGGATATTACATCATTGCTGCCGAATGTTGAGCTTGAAGATATGTATGCGACATATTCGCCGGCTACAGAGCAGGACTTTACATCTGATGTAGTTTATACGGTTACAGCGGAGGATAAGGTTACAACTAAGGATTATACTGTTCATGTTGAAAAACAGGCAACACCTCAAGTGAACAGCATAACGTTTGAAGACCCTGAACAAAACTCGGAAAGCAGAGTACAGGTTCGGATTAACGGTGATAATCTTGATAATGCGGCAAATGCCCTAAACCATGAAAAAAACAATTACCGTAAGTGCAAAACTTATAAGCGGCGAATCTGAAGGAAGCGGTATATCAACTGCAATCGCACAGGTTGACGAAACCGGTAATTACATTGCTACGCTTAATGTTCCGAAGAATGATAATGATACAAAGAGAGTTTATGAATTATCTGTAAGTGTTTGCGGTAAAAAACAGGATTTGTCTGGAAATACAACACTTACCGTTCCGGAAAGAAAGTCGAACAGAAAAGAATTGACAGATTTTGTTGTTTCGGAAAACCAAAGTGAAATTTCAAGAAACGGAAATAAGTTGTACTTGTATGTACCGTACAACACGAATTTAAACAATGTAATACCTAAAGTAAGTCATACTGGTGTATCATATACACCTACAGACGCACAGGATTTGAACAGTACAAAAGAATACACCGTCATTGCAGAGGACGGAACAAAAAATGTATATCAAATCAATGTATTGAGAGAAGGCGTTGCAAAAGGTAAACAACGTAAACATAAATCAACCTAAAACATTTAATGATACTGATATAACAGTTGATATAACAGGTCAGTTTATACCGTATTTAAGAGATGGTGAGGTTAAAGATACAATGGAGGTTGTTGCAGTACCTCGCGGTGACGGAGAAACTCAAAAGGTAATGCTTGAATATGACGGCTACGGAGGTCATGCAATCGGTAAAGTTACATTACCTCAAAATGATACAAGTGAGGATAAAAATATGACTTTAAAATAACGATTAACGGCAGAGAACAACAAATCGGTTTGTCGGGAATTGTTACAGTACCGCGTAAAAGAAAGCTGTAGAATTACAGGCTTTAGAATTAACAACCAGACTAAGGACGCCGAAATCAATGATGACGACAATACAATCACGTTGTATATGCCTTATACGACTGATTTAACGGCGTTGACGCCTAAAGTTGATATAGACGGTAAGGATTACACACCAAAGGGAACACAGGATTTCACAAATCCTGTACAATATACCGTGACAGGTGACGGAGGTGTTTCAAAAACATATACTGTAACAGTTAAGCGTTCGGGTATGCCGACAATAACAAGTGTATCGGTTTCAAATGCTCCCGAAACATTTAAGGGCAGTGATGTTAAGGTTGAAATGTCAGGTATTTTCAACGAAAGTATGAAAGTTTATGCCGTATCGGAGGACGGAAATAGCAAGATTGAATGCCATGATGCAGTTGTCGGCGATGTAACGGACGGTTTCAAGAAGTGCGTCTGCAAGTATAACAATGCCTGAAAATGATGATACTGAAAATTCAAAGAATTATACATTGGTATTTGATGTTGACGGATTTGAAAATGTATCGTATGTTCCGCTAAAAACTGTTACAGTTCCGAGACGTAAGACGAGGACTATAACTAATTTCTATGTTCAAAATCAAGTTGGCAGTGCTGATATACAGGATAAGGATGTTTATGTAAAAGTACAGTATGATACTGACATAAGCAAGCTTACACCGAATCTCAGAATTGACGGTGACAGTTATGCGCCGGAAGGGGAGCAGAACTTTGATAACGAAACAAAGTCACTTGTATACAAGGTATCGGCGGCGGATGATGTGGACAGAGAATACACTGTACATATTTCAAGAGATGGTAAACCTACTATTAACGAGGTAAGTTATACTTCACCGGTAACGTTTAAGGGCGGACTTGTAACAGTAGGCTTGAACGGTATATTCTTTGAAGATGTAAAGGTGTATGCAGTGCCTATAAGCGGTGGTGCAAAGATAGAAGGAAAAACAATTTCATTTGAAGATAAATCAGCAACAGCAACTCTTAATATTCCTACTAACTACAATACTGAAAGTGAGCAGGAATACAGAATTGAATTTGTTATAGATGGTTTTGATACAAATTATTCAAGTGAAACAAAAATCACAGTTCCAAGACATACGACTCGTAAGATAACTGAATTTACATTGCCTGATGTGCAAGAGGGTGAAACGAAGATAGATGGTACGGATATATATATATCATCACCGTATATCTATGATTTATCATCTGTGACACCGCAAATCACGTTTGACGCTGATGAAATATCACCGAGTGCCGATACCGCACAGGATTTCAGTAATTTGGACAATCCTGTTAAGTATACGCTTTCATCGGCAGCCGATGAAGATGTAACATACGGTACATATTGAACGTGTTAGTGATGATCCGTATTTGGAGAGCTTGACTGTTGACGGACAGTACGGTGAAACAGAGTATGAAGACGATAATGTAAAATTGGTGTTGAAGTCAAGTGCAAAGCTTAACAGTGTTGAACCTGTTTTGCAAATACACGGTGACGATTATTCGCCAAAAGTTGCGCAGGACTTTACAGATTCAGAAAAAAAAATCCTGTTGTCTACAGTGAAAAACAAATATGGTGTAGAACATAAGTATTATGTAACGATAACAAAAGAAGAGATCAAGCGGCGGAAATAAAAGGATCATCAGCTACTCCTACACCGACTCCGACCGAAACGCCGATAACGACAGTTGAACCGACGAATTCGCCTAAACCGAATGACGGAAATCAAACACCAAATCAACGGAAATGCCGATAACCAAGCATGAACCGTATATAAAAGCGGTTATGAAGAAAACGGCGTGGTACAATTCAGACCGGATAATACAATTACTCGTGCGGAAGTGGCGAAGATATTGACGGTGCTTGACGGTGACTTTGATGTAAATAAAACATATGCTAATAAGTTCAGCGATGTACACGATGGTACATGGTATCAGATATATCAATTTCGCAGTAGAAAAAATTATATTTCGGGTGATGAAAATGGCATGCCGTCCGGAAGATATGATTTCAAGAGCAGAATTTGCGTCTATAATCATAAAGATATATTAATATTGAACCGTTGGACGGCGAAGATAAATTTACCGATATTGCAAGATTTGATTGGTGCAAAAAGTATATAAATGCCTTGGCAGAAAAGGGTGTTACGGGTTATGAGAATGATGAATTCTTGCCTGATAATAAGCTTACGAGAAGTGAAGCAGTCGCGATTATCAACAGAATTACTGATAGAAAAATGACTCCTGAAATTCTTGAAAAATTAACTTGCCCATTCAGTGATGTTTCTGAAACACATTGGGCATATAACGATATACTTCTTGCGGCTTGTGAGTATTAAAAAAGAATGACAATTTAAAAAGAAGAACCATTAGTTTGGTTCTTCTTTTTTTTTTTAAAGTATTCAAAATAAAGATGAATATGTGAGTGGGGTTATTGACACGGTGATTTTGATTAGGGATTTAACGTCTGATATAGTATGTAGCAGCCTATACAATTTTGCAGGCGAATTTTGTTTGAAAACATTCTGTCGGAATAAAAGAAAAACCTTGTAAACATTACTGCTTACAAGGTTTGTGGTGCCGATGGTGGGGGTCGAACCCACACGATGTTGCCATCACGGGATTTTGAGTCCCGCGCGTCTGCCAATTCCACCACATCGGCAAATTACCCAATTATAATACCATAAATATCTTCTAATGTCAAGACTAAAATCAAGAAATAAGTATTTTTTCTATTCCGCCGATATATTTTTGAAAAGTCTTGCGATAAAGCCTACAAGAATAGCGGCAACGATAGTTCCTTCTCGGACGCCGTCAAGGTGTTTGAACATTATAAACGATAAAATTGCCGCAATTACTGTCATAGACGAATCGAATGCGATTTTGGTTTTACCGAAATCGGTACTGAACACATCGGAAACCGCTCTGACGGTTGCCTCACCAGGCAACATTGCGACGTTTGCGGTCATTTCCATAAACACACCGAAACCGAGAATTAAACAGCCTACTATAAGTGATACAACTTTCATAGCATATGTTTCGGGCTGCATAAATCCGAGCAATGACATTGTTAAGTCAATGAAGAATGAAAACAATTCGATAATCGGCAGCTGCAACAAGCTTTTGAAGTTGAAAATTACGTCTTAAAAGAATTACTTGAAGAATTATAAGAAAAATATTAAAAACCAACGTAAATATTCCGACTGTCGGCGTAAAACCAAGACTTAGAGTGTAGGGGATACTTGTAATCGGTGAAGTACCGAGTCCGGCTTTTTGTGATAAAACTTACGCCGAGTCCGTTGACGAAAAGTCCCGCAAGTAAAAATATGTATCGTTTAATTAATTCTCTGTTTTGTCTGTCACTGTAATTCCTCCGTATTTGTCATATTATTGCATATTTTAAAAAATGTATTGATAAACTGCTCTTTTTCACTTTCTGAAATTCCGCCCAAAATCTCATTTTCGACTTTTTCAAAAGTATTATTCACTATTTCTTGAAGTCGTTTGCCCTCATCGGTCAAATACACATATAAAGAACGCTTGTTTCCGTCCTTTGTTTGACGTATAATAAGCTTTTTTTCTTCCATGCGTGACAGTATGCCGGTAAGCGTTGCCGGCTCGATTTGACAACCTGTGGCGATTGATTTTGTATGCAACCGTTATGCTTGCCTAAATAGTCAAGCACTTTCGGCTGACCTGCTGTGAGTTTATAGGGGATAGAGCATCCAATACTTTTTTTGAAATAATGATTGGTTTACCATTATCATATAATGAAAACTTTTATCCATAAAAAGCACCTCTATTATTAGTATGCTAACAGTTAGCTTACTAACTATTATAACTCTGTATGCGAATTTTGTCAATAGGAAAAATAAAAACCTAAACTCAAAAGAGTTTAGGTTTTCATGAATTACGAAACTTGTTTTTGCAATGTTTTATATAAACTTGTTGTATATATGCCTGCACCGCCACCTCTTGAATAGTTAAAGAACAATATTTTATTCAAAGTTCGTAAAAATTTGCCCTTGATATAGGCGATTGTGCGTTTGCGGTATCTTCGCTATCGATAAAGTTTCTTTCGTAAGCGGTGCTGTAAATATCGCTTTGGCTCGCTCAGTCTTATTTCTTTGATTTGAGAGCTACAATCGTATGTACTGCCTGTCATTCGTATGGTATAAGTCAATGCTTGAAGATTGGTAAGATTATCTTCAAGCTTTAATTCTGCTATATCATCCAATGTCAGCAAGTTTCGGGAATGAAGATGAATAAGTAGCTTTTTTTTTGATGAATCATCAATATTGTTCAGGCTTTCAAATTTATCAGACGAATACCAACGATTAAAATACGACTCGCTCGGCATTGTATAAAATTTTTTGTATTGTGTTAAGTGCCTCTTGAGTTGTGATGTATTCGCCTTTGTTTAAATCGTCATCTGAAATAATGCCGAATTCAATTAGCGGAGTTAAATCTCCCTTTTGTATTGGGTGATGTGGACTTCTCTGTTGTCGCCGTCCCAAGTGATGTTTAAACGAAAGGCATTTGCAACATCGGAAAGCGGAATATATGTGGAGTCATTGATTATTTGCGGTGCGACTTCAAGAGGATTTTTATAGCTATGTGTGTTACCTTTATATATGATGTCACGAGTTGCTTGCGTGTCACCGATTATTAGATTTAATGTAGTTTCATCTTTTGCGATTGTAACCTTTTTGGTGGCACCGTCCCAATCTACATTGTAGTCAAAGATATTCCAAGATTGCGTACAGGTACAAGTGTGCGGTTGTTTTTCGATAATTATAGGTGCGTCCGTAATCATTTCTGTATCGTTAACATACACTTTCACGTATTCAAAAGAGGATTTTTAAAACAGGAGATTACGGAAAGCACCTTTAATTCTTTTTTCATAACAACATCTTGCGTGTCACCGATTATTTACATTTAATGTCACTATTGTTTCATCTTTTGCGATTGTAACCTTTTATATAACGCCGCGTACAACCATAGGCAAACCGTCAATACTTGCAAATTAGTCAAATTATTCGCAAAATTAAGGTTTAGTATATCGTTGTGTGTCAATACTAAATCTTTCTTAAGAATTATAGACGATATTTTGCTGAATCGTAAAATAACACAAAAAATAGTGTCCGCGGTGCTGAATTTTGAGAACGCCTAACAGTTATAATCATTGTCGAAATAATGCCGTTTAATCATTTCTGTATCAGATATGTATTTCCTTGTTATCGTCGTCCATATCAATATCGTCATTTTAAAAATCAGAAAGCGGAATATAATTGTTAATCGTAAATTTCAGTGGTTCATAATCGACTGTATAGTCAAGATATTCAGAAATAGCACGAACAGGCACAAGAGTAAGATAATTATAGGTGCGTCCGTAATCATTTCCGTATCGTTTACATACACTTTCACGTCATTGTCAGCCAAAGCGCATGGCACGATTTGAGCAGTAAGAGCAAGTGCGGAAAGCAGGCTTATAATTTTTTTTCATAACAACATCTCCTTTTCCGTAATTTACAATATTTATAATCGAATTATATCATATCGAACAAATTTATGTCAATAATTAACTGTAAAATAACACAAAAAAAAATACTGTCCTCTCATTTTTTGAGAGGACAGTATAATTAAATCGAATTAGTAAACTCTTACTGCACCTGCGTATTGAGAAATACGGTATTCTGTGTTGATTGAAGAAATCTTAACAACGTCACCTGTTTGAGGAGCGTGAATCATATTTCCGTTACCAACATAGATACCAACGTGGTGAATGTTTCCGCCCTTACCGAAGAATACAAGGTCACCCGGTTGTAGGTTGTCGCGACTTACATAAGTTCCGTTATTTCTTTGGTCTGCCGCTACACGGCTTACGCTGATACCGTTCTTTGAACATACATACTGCACAAGACCGCTGCAGTCGAAACCTGATGGGGAAGTACCGCCCCAAACATACGGAACACCAAGATATTGCATTGCTGTGTTTACGATAGATTGTCCCTTTGATGAAGATGACGGAGCCGACTGTGTTTCTTCTGATTGTGAAGATGTTGACGGTGCAGATGTTGCAACGTTGGCTGCGGCTGCGTTTTGCTTGGCAATTCTTTCTGCTCTTTCAGCGGCTGCCTTTGCGTCTGCAATTTCCTGTTGTTTTTGTGCGATAGTGTCTTTTTCTATCCATTCGCCTGTGAATTGAAGGAAGTATTGATAACGTAACCTTCTTTATAGTCATCACCGTAGCAAATCTTTATAAAATCATTTTCACCGCTTAGTACATATACATAAGTACCGTCTGAAAGTTCTTCTATAACATCTGCGTCAGTGTTTGCTGCACTTCTTACTCTTACAGATTCGCCTGAAAGTGTAACTTGAGCAATTCTGTAATTAGTATAACTCTTTTAGCCTCGTCTGCAAGGTTTTTATCTTGAGTTATCGATTCGCTCGGAACATAACCTGTCTTACCACCGTTATAAGCTATTTTGTACCAACCCTCTGAGTTTTCCATAACTTCAACTTCTGTACATACTTCGACTTTGTCGATAACGTTAGCCTCGTCTGACGGAGTTTCTCTTACGTCAAGTGAACCGTTTGAGATAAGTACATAGCCAAGAGGGTAAAAACTCTTTGCCGCGATTTCGCTTTCTTCTGCTGTATTTTCAGCAGAAGTCTCTGTAGATTCTGTTGAAATCTCGGCAGTACCTTTAACTGCGTCTGTAATATCCTTTTGAGCGATTGTTATGCTCTGCTCTGCTGCTGCCGCATTTATTCTTTGTTCTCTTTCTGTTTTTGAATTGTTTAAGCCGGATGCTTGTGCTACTGCAAGTGAACTTATCATTGCTACTGCTATTACAGCAATAAGTGAATGCTTAAAGTTCTTCATAAAATAAAACCTCCTAATGATTTAAGTTTTCTTAACGATTACTTAAATTGCATTTGTATTTCTAATATATTTCTAAAACATTACAAACAGGATTATACACCACATTAAACCATTTGTCAACACTTTTTTAATCGTATCGTATTCTTTTTTGTAACAATTCAGTAATAAAACAGTAGCTTTTGTAACATAAAACGAGGGGTAAAATGTTCAATATGTCGCATAAACAGTGCGTTTTGTAGGTGGAATAATGTAAAAGTGTACAAAATTCAAATAATTCAAAAATTACAGAATTTCAGCCTAATATTACAGGCAGATTACGTGTAAAGTATGTTTCTTTGTAAAAATCGGTGCATTTATATTACAAACGACGTTACAAAGATTACAAAAGTTACATTGCCGTTGTAAAGAAAAACTGCGATTTGATATAATTAAAGCATACAAGGAGTAAGAAATATGGTTGAATATATTAAAATCGCCGTATTCTTTTTTTCGATTGGGGTGTATATTTACGAACGTACATAGACATTGCGTTTGCATTAATTTTTTTTTTTGTCCCTTATAATGGTATTGACAGTTGTGTCGGTTTTTTAAACATAAATTCAATACAAAAATACTTGTTATGATGACGGCACTTGTTATGGGCACAGTTCTTTGCAACGCCCAAGTGAGCGAAAATGCACATGATTTGTATAAGTATGAAGGGCGGTATGTGACTGCCGTCGGGCGTGTGTGCGAGATACCGCAGGACAGTGAAGAAGATGAAAATGTACGATATGTAATCGATGTGCGTAAAGTAAATAATGAAAAGGTAAGGGATAAAATCCTTCTTACTTCCGATAATAAGCTGGAATACGGTGATACCGTAACTTTCGGCGGATTTATCAACGAACTTCCTGAAAAATTGAATAGAAATGGCTTTGATTATAAGAAATATTATAAAAATTGGGGATTTTCTTTAAATCATACAGCAGTGAAGTTAAACTTTCGGACGAAGTGATAAAAGATTATTCACCATATGCGATTAACAATTCGTTTAAGAACTCAATTTCAAAATTAATTGACAAGCATTACAAGGGCGATTACAATGCGATAATGAAAGCAGTGCTGATAGGAGATAAAAAAAGAATTTTCGGACGATTTTGATAAGATACTTACCAAAACGGGTACGAAAAGATATTTTTATTCTTCATATCTTCATATAATGCTTTTAATGTCCTTAATAACGCTTGTTTTGGGCATATTCAAAAAAAAGAGAACACGCGATATTTTGACGGTGTTTCTTCTTATTATATATGCTTTTCGCAAATGAAAACAATACCGTTTCGGTCAGATTGGCTGTGATGATAGCGGTAATAATATTTACCGAAAGTAAATTCGGACGTAAATATTATCCGGATATAGTCGGTATAACGTTGCTTGCGGTCGGGCGGCAAACCCGATAATGCTGTTTGACGCAGGATTTGTGATGTCGGTGCTGTCGGCAATTATGATATATTACTTTTACGACTGTGTGCACGGTAAACTTAAATTTATACATATAAAATACATTCGCAGACTTTTTTGCGATAGGCATAATTTGTACAATCGGACTTTTGCCTGTTTCGGCGTACTTTTTTTCGGTGCTGTTTCGATATATTCGATTGTTTTGTCAATAATAATGTTGCCTTGCGTGACGGTGATTATGGTGCTTGCACCGATTTTGCTTTGTAATGCTTGCGGTATTCAACACCGCACCGCTGTTTAAACAGGCGGTTGACTGTGTGCTGTTTATACTAAAACTTGTGCCGACAATTTCATATAAACTCGGTCTTGTATCGCATACAGTCGCAAAACCGAATTTGTTATTACTTATTATATACACTCTTGCCGTTGCCTCGGGGTGAAATATATTAAGAAGAAAAACAGTCAAATGCGTATTGCGATTTTTGTTGCGGCGGCATTGATGACTTCGTATGTAATAGGCGAAGTGGTTAGTACAAATAATGTGGAAATTACATTCGTCAATGTCGGTCAGGGTGACGGTGCGGTAATTCAAGCACCGTACCGATTTAATAATAACTTATAGACGGCGGCGGTGGTAATTCGTATTCTGACTATAACCCCGGTGAAACAGTGTACCTTGATTATCTTGAAACAGAGGGGATAACAAAGGCAGACAGTGCGTTTGTTAGTCATTATCATCAAGACCATGTGCAGGGAATTATAGCGGCAATGGAGAATATAAAAAAGTAAGAAATTTATTTCTGCCCGATAATATGGAGGGCAGTGAATGGCGTGTGGCGCTTGAAAATTCCGCAAGGAAAACGGCACAACAGTGCATTACATTTCACAGGAAAACACTTCTTACTTATAATAACGGAATGACAATAAAATTATTCCTCCGTCAAATAAGACAGGGTTAAGTGATGATGAAAATGATACTTCATATGTGTATTACGTTGAGTATAACGGTTTTTCTGCAACATTTACGGGTGATATGTCATCATTTGCCGAAAAGAATTTGATTGATGACGGAAAAGCAGGCAAAACGAACTTGTTAAGGTTGCACATCATGGCTCGAATACCGCAACGTGTGAAGAATGGGTTGAAAAATTAACTCCCGAATATGCGGTTATAAGCGTCGGTGAGAATAATCCATATAATTTGCCGAATGACGATGTGTACTTTGAAAGACTGGAAAAATGCACAGGTTTTCGTACTGATTATGACGGCGATATAAAATTTATAATACATAAAAACGGCAGTGCCGAAACGGATATATATAATAGGAGATAAGAATGGCGGAAAAGAAAACGGAAATTTGTTAAAACTGAAAAAAACAGCTTAAAGAGGGTATTTTAGCACCTTTTGTATGTGTTTTACGGTGAGGAGGATTACCTGCGTGAAATGTACGTTAACAGGGTAAAGACTGCGTTCCCGACGGCGGTTTTCGGACTTTAACCACATAAAAAATTGAAGGCCGTGACGTTGCGTTTTTCGGAATATGACGACGCATGGGAAAGCTTTCCGATGATGACGGATAAAAAGCTGATACATTAAGGACAGCGGTATTTTCAGTTGAAAAGCGGAAAAGATGAGGCATCGACAGAAGAAAAAAGGAATTTTGGACCGAAAAGTTTAAAAGAATATCTGACGATACGGTCGTGATTTTCGATGAAACATCGGTTGATAAAAGAAGTGCTTTGTATAAGGCGGCGGCAAAGGTCGGAACAGTGGTTGAATTTACTTATTTGAGTGAGGCTGACCTTTGTGACGTGGGTTGTCAAGCAATTTCTGAACGCAAAAAAGAAGATTTCAAAAGAAAATGCGTATTACCTTATAACCATATGTGACAGTGGTTTGGCGAGTATTAATAATGAAATTAAAAAGCTGATTGATTTTTGTGATGAAGAAATATATAAACCGATATTGACAGAGTTGTTGCAAAAGTCAATGGAAGTTATCGTTTTTGAACTTACGGACGCGATTATGCTCGGCAATACACAAAAGGCAATGGAAACGCTTGCCGATTTAAAAACGGTCAAAGAAAATGTGTTTACGCTTATATATTTAATGCTTTCGACATTTGAAAAAATGCTCCGTGTAAAATTAATGAACGGTGCGTCAGCAAGCTGAGGTTGCATCGGGAATAGGCGTTCCGTTGCTTGTTGCAAGAAAATATATAAACAGCGCCAAAGGCTTTTCGGAGGATTCGCTTGTTTGGATGCTGAGGCGAGTTGCGGAGATTGACTTGGCGATAAAAGAAGGACGTGTTGAAGAGTGGAATGCATTGGAACAATATGTTGCGGAATGTATTTACAGAAGTCACAAATAAAATTTATATAAAAAGAGGAGAAATTATGAAAAAACAACTTATTGCAATGGTGTCTGCGTTGGCATGACGTTTGACGTCATTACCGTGTGTGAGCATTGCGGCGGAAAATGTACCGAAACCCGTTTTACAGTACACGTTTGACGGAAACAAACAGCTTGCCGACCAAAACGGCAAGAATGAATTGGAAAACTGTCGGGCGATGCAAGTGTAACTGATGACGGTAACAAGGGTAAAGGTCTTTTGCTTGACGGTACGGACGGCTATGCCGAATTGCCGGATAATATTCTGTCAAGCGATATGACGATTACAACGTGGGTGAAGATTAATAAATTCACAACATGGGGCAGAGTTTTCGATTTTGGTACTGACTCAAACCAAAACTTTTTCTTTGCACCGTACAGTGGCGGTGCTTCAAGATTGGAGATAAAAACGGTGCAACCGTTGATACAATGGATTACACGCAGGAAACCGCAAAAGATTGGGTAAACTATGCGATAACAATTAAAACGATACCGTTTCATATTACAGAAACGGCAGACTTATAAAGAGTAAGTCGGGTATAAAGGATATATCCGAACTTACAAACACTGCCAATTATATGGGTAAGTCGCACTATGACGGTGACGCATATTTGTCGGCGGTAGTGGATGATTTCAGAGTTTATAACACCGCACTTTCACAGGACGAAATATTAAAAGTTATGGCTGACGGTGAAATAAATGCCGATGTTATGCTTGATTCCTATGCGATAAACGATGAACAGATTGTGACAGGCGACAGTATAACTTTGCCGCAGGCGGACGGTATTGTGTGGAATGAAACAGATAATCTCGGACTTATAAACACCGAAACAGGTGAGGTTAAGCATAATAAAACCGCCGAAACAGTAACGCTTGTGCAGTCATATGGGGTCAAGACAGAGAGTATACATTGTATGTGACGGGCAGTGAGGAAGAACCTTATTCGATTAATATTGACGCTTCGGACAGAAGTAAGGACGTTTCGGACGATATGTGGGGATTGTTCTTCGAGGATATTAACTCTGCCGCAGACGGCGGACTTTATGCGGAAATGGTTCAAAACCGTTCTTTTGAAAAGAGTGATGAAAAAAGAAGGACATTTATATAATTGGGGACTGTATTCAATATATAAAGAGCCTAACAGAGGGACGGCAAATATTATACCGCCGAAAATATACAGGTTAAAACAGATAAACCGATGAACGAAAATAATCCTACATATATTACAATTCCGAAAGGTGAAATGATTTGTAATGACGGTTTTTATGACGGAACCGAATGGGATTGCGATAAAGGTACATCTTTCAGCGGAATGGAATTTAAAAATGGCGAAAAAATATGATTTTTCGGTATATGCACGCGGCGAGGGTGAACTGACGGTGTCGTTGGGAATTGTAATAGATGAACATAAGGCTAGTTTTGAGGTTGAACCTTTTAATGAGGCTGCTGCCGTTATAAAATGTAATTCAAAAGACGATTGGAAAAAGTATTCTGTTACATTCACTGCTGACGAAGAACTTGAAAGTGACGGCAGCGGACTTATCGTTACAAATACAGGCGACAGTGACCTTGATGTAGATATGGTTTCGCTTATGCCGGAGGATACATACAAAGGACACGGCTTGCGTAAGGATTTGATGGAACAGCTTGAGGCAATGCACCCCTAAATTCTTGCGTTTTCCGGGAGGTTGTGCCGTTGAGGGACAGACAATGGATACGGCTTGGAACTGGAAAGATACAATCGGTGATGTGTCGGAGCGTAAGGAAATGATAAACATATGGAATCCGTCTGCGATAGAGCCGTATATGATGACTTACGGACTTGGTTTTTATGAGTATTTCCAAATGTGTGAGGACTTGGGAATGGAGCCTGTTCCGATTTTGAATTGCGGTATTGCGTGTCAAGTCCGCAGCGGAAGTGCAACAGACGAAGAACACCTTGTTCCTATGGACAAATTACAGCCGTATATTGACGATGCGCTTGACCTTATCGAATTTGCAAACGGTACTGATGAAAGTAATGAATGGGTGCAAAAGCGTATTCAAATGGGACATAAAGAGCCGTTTAATATGAAGTACATAGGTATCGGAAATGAGCAGTACGGCGATATTTACTTTGAAAGATATGAAGAATTTGCAAAGCAAATACACGAAAAAATATCCCGATATTAACCTTTGTAACAACGTCAGGTACTGCGTCAAGCGGAAGTTCAAACGACCTTGCATGGAATTGGGCGAATGAACACGAGGAACTTGCCGACCGTATGGACGAGCATTATTATGAAACAGCCGATTGGTTCAGACAGCACGCTTACAGATATGATAATTACAGACGTGACACAAATACAAAGGTATTTTTTGGGTGAATATGCGTCAAAGGGTAATGCTTGGTATAACGCACTGTCAGAGGCGGCGTTTATGACAGGTCTTGAAAGAAATGCGGACGTTGTGCGTATGGCGAGCTACGCGCCTATGTTTGCGAAGTACGGCAATACACAGTGGTCGGCGGCGGATATGATTTGGTTTAATAATTCGGATTACGTTCTTACACCGAATTATTACATTCAGTCACTGTTCTCAAATAATCAAGGTGATTATTCTTTGCCGACAGAGGTTAAACTGAACGGTATTGAAAAAAAGACGACGCACTTAAAGGCGGTGTTGCAGTTGGCAGTTGGGTAACACATAATGAATTTAAAGATATAAGATTATATTCGGGTGATACTATCGGTGTATTGACGCCAAGTGAGTCTGAAGAATATGATGATGAGGACGATTATAACTTAGATGAAGAATATTATGAGGACGATTATAATTTAGAAGATAGGGGTTGGAAGATTGGCAAAGGCGAATGGACAATGAATAAAGAAGGCGCACTTGTCCAATCCTCTGATGAAACAGGTGCGATATGTTATTTCCCGTATCCGGATAACAGACAATATACTTTGTCGCTTAAAGCACGCAAATTAAGCGGCGGCGAGGGTTTCCAAATAGGAGTTGCGGTAGATGACGCATTGAATTATTACAGAGTTAATATAGGCGGTTGGGGCAATACAACCGCAAAGATACAGCACATTGTAAACGGTGTAAGTTCTTCTTCCGGTAACGTTGCGGAACAGTCATATGTCGGTAACGTGCATATAAATGATAATGAATGGTATGACGTTACGGTTGAAGTGACTGATGATGAAATCAAAGCATATTTGAATGATGAATTTATATGCTCATATAAAAAGCCTAAGGAATACGGCCCTGTGTATTCGTCAAGCGTGTATGATGAGGAAACAGGTGACGTTATCGTTAAGGTTGTCAATACAATGGACAGTGACGTAAATATCGGAATGAATGTATCGGGCGAAACGGTAACGTCAAATATCGCAAAGACAACTGTTATGTCGGGCGATACAAATTTAGAAAACAGTCTTGATAATAAAAATGCAATCGTACCGAAAGAAATCGAATTAACAAATGCAAGCAATAACTTTACATATAATGCGCCTGCCAATTCATTCAGTATTATAAGACTTAAAACAGGAAACGGCGGAAGTAAAGCGTATATTTCGGGATATGAGGACGGCACATTCAGACCGGATAATACAATAACCCGTGCGGAAGTGGCGGCAATTATAGCAAGATGTTCGGCTGATTTTGACGAAAATAAGACGTATTCAAGTGATTTTGTCGATGTGTCGGGTGATGAATGGTATGCGAATTATGTCGGATATGCCGCTGAAAAGGGCTATATTCATGGATATGATGGCGGTCCATTTAAGGCTGACATAGATATAACACGCGGAGAATTGGCGGTTATTTTGAGTAAATACGGCTCATTTGACGGAGATGGAATATGTACAGAATTTTCAGATGTGCCAAACGATTATTATGCAACAGGATATATAAAAAAAGCATTGTATGATGAAAATATCGTAAGCGGATATGAGGACGGCACGTTTAAGCCTGATAATTCAGTAACTCGCGCGGAGGCGGTTACAATGATGAATAAAGTGCTTGATAATCCGATAGCGGAAAATGCAGAAAATCCGTTCAGTGATGTTTCACCAAATCATTGGGCGTATAATCAAATTATGACCGCAGTACAGGGAAAGTAGCGGACTGTTTTCCCACGTAGGGGGAGGTCATTGGCCGCCCATTAAAGAAAAAGACAAAAGGGCGACCGATGATCGCCCCTACGAAATCCGCTCTTTGAGGAGAGGTGTCACGAAGTGACGGAGAGGTGGCAGAGGCGATATAACATAAGTAGGGGACAGCACCTCGACGTCCCATATATGCTAACTGTAGGGGAGGTCATTGGCCGCCCATTGAAGAAAACACAAAAAAAGTGCGACCGATGATCGCCCCTACGAAATCCGCTCCTTGAGGAGAGGTGTGTCAAAGTGACGGAGAGGTGGCAGATGCGATATAACGAAAGTAGGGGACGGCACCTCGACGTCCCATATATGCTAACCGTAGGGGAGGTCATTGGCCGCCCGTTGAGGAAAAAACTAAAAAGAGGGCGACCGATGATCGCCCCTACGAAGTTTTTTTTTTATTAAGGAAATGTGGCAGAAACAAAGCCACCCCTCAGACGGCTACGCCGTCAGCTCCCCTCGATGGGAGCCGAAAAGCCACTCTTTGAGGAGAGGTGTCACGAAGAGACAGAGAGGTGGCAGATGCGATATAACGAAAGTAGGGGACAGCACCTCGACGTCCCACATATGCTAACCGTAGGGGAGGTCATTGGCCGCCCGTTAAAGAAAACACAAAAAGGGCGACCGATGATCACCCCTGCGAAAGCCACTCTTTAAAGGAGTGGTGGCAAAAAATAAAAGGAGAAACACAATGAAAAGAGAAGATATAAACATACGTGATCCATTCATATTGCCGTATGAGGACAAATATTACCTATACGGCTCACGCGGAAGTGAAGTGTGGGAGGACAACGCGACAGGGCTTGACGTATACGTCAGTGACGACCTTGAAAATTGGTCTGAACCAAAAGAGATATTTACGCGAACGGCAGATTTTTGTTGGCGGACAGACATTATTGGGCGCCTGAAGTTTATGCGTACAACGGCGCGTTCTATATGTTTGCGTCATTCAAATCGGCAGACAGATGTCGCGGAACTATGGTATTAAAGGCAGACAAGCCGGACGGCAAATTTACGGTACACAGTGAGGGTACAATTACACCGCCGGATTGGGAATCGCTTGACGGCACATTATACATAAGCAAAAGCGGTAAGCCGTATATGATTTTCTGCCATGAATGGGTACAGGTAAATGACGGCGAAATGTGTGCGATTGAAATGAGTGCAGATTTAAAAAGAGCAGTCGGTGAACCGATTTTGTTGTTTAAAGCGAGTGAGGCGAGCTGGATTGCCGAGGCACAGAAAACAAAGGTATATACGTTACGGACGGTCCGTTTCCGTACAGATGTGCTGACGGTACATTACTTTTGCTATGGTCAAGTATGGGCGAAGAAGGATATACAGAGGCTATTGCAGTGTCGGATAACGGCGACATAGACGGTAATTGGGTACAACGTGACGAACTGCTGTTTAAAAAGACGGCGGACACGGTATGATTTTCAAAACGTTTGATGACAAATTACTGTTATTGTTACATTCGCCGAACAAGCATCCGCTTGAACGTCCTGCGTATTTTGAACTTGAGGATAAAAACGGAATGTTGTATGTGAAATAGGGGGAAAAGTGATGAAAAAACAATATCTATAATTATAAGTATTGCAATGTGTGCAATGCTTGCGTCCTGCGGCGGTGTGAAGAACGAAGTATCTGATACAGAACAGCCGACGCTCATAGATACAATGAGCCTTGAAGAAAAAGTCGGACAAATTCTGTTTGTGCGTTGCGTTGATGACGGACAAACAGATGATTTAATGAGTATAAAACCGGGCGGAATATTGATGTTCGGACGTGACTTTGAGGGACTTACAAAAAGACGAAGTAAAAGAAAAAATACAGAGTTATCAAGATAAAAGCGACATACCGCTTATAATCGGTGCGGACGAGGAGGGAGGAACGGTTGTAAGAGTAAGTTCAAACCCTAATCTTGCACCCGAAAAATTCAAGTCACCGCAAGAGATTTACAATGAGGGCGGAATGGACGCAGTAGTTGAAAATGCAACGGAAAAAAAATCGGAACTCCTTTTGAGTTTGGGGAGTTAATATGAACCTTGCGCCTGTTGCGGACGTTTCGACAAATCCGTCTGATTATATGTATGACAGAAGTCTTGGACAAAATGCGGAAGTTACGGCTGATTTCGTTTCAAAGACGGTAACGGCAATGAATAACGCAGGAATTATGAGCGTATTAAAGCATTTTCCCGGATATGGCGGTGTAGGCGGTGACAGTCATCAAGGCACTGTTTATGACGACAAAACTGCCGAGAGCATACGCGAAAACGATTTGCTTCCGTTTAAAGCCGGAATTGAGGCGGGTGCAAGCTGTGTGCTTGTGGCACATAATACGGTCAATGCACTTGACAGTGAAAACCCCGCGTCACTTTCACCGACAATTCACAATATGCTTAGAGATGAGTGCGGTTTTGACGGTGTTATAATGACAGACGACATTGCTATGGGCGCAGTCGCAGATATGGAGAATGTGTACGTTAAAGCGGTAAATGCGGGTAATGATTTGCTTATAACGACCGATTATCAAACAGGTTATAATCAGATTTTAAATGCGGTTAAATGCGGTGAAATCAGTGAAGAGACACTAAACAGTGCAGTAGAGCGAGTGCTTAAGATGAAAGGGCAAATATAAAACAAAGGCTGTCGAAATCGACAGCCTTTTATAATGTCTGTAATTTATCAGCCTTTGATTAGGTTTTCGTAATCGTCCTCAGGCATTGGCTTTGCACAATAGAACCCTTGAATTTTATCGCAATGCATTTCTTTCAACAAATCGTATTGATTTTTTGTTTCAACACCCTCTGCCGTAACCGACATTTGAAGTGTATGTGCAAGCGATATTGCACTCGATACAATAGCTTTTGACTTGTCGTCTGTTTCGAGTTTATCGACAAAACGTTTGTCAAGTTTAACTATGTCGCAAGGCAGAAGAGTAAGCATATTAAGTGAAGAATATCCGCTGCCGAAGTCATCAAGCAAAACTTTAATTCCATGCTTTTTTACATTGCTTTGTAAGCGAAATAAGTAAGCTTTCGTTTTCTGCAAGAATACTTTCGGTAAATTCAATTTCAATCAGATTTAGCGGTATTCCGTACTTTTCAACCGTCTTGATATGATCCTCAACAAAGTTTTCGTCCAATAACTGCAAGAGCGATACGTTTACCGATATTGGCGAAACGTCATAGCCCAAATCAAGCCATTTTCTGATTTTGGCACAAGTTTCTTCAAGTACATATTTGTCAAGCTTAATAATATCGCCGTTCTTTTCAAACAGCGGTATAAACATACCGGGTGAAATTATTGTTCCGTCAGGCTTTTGCCAACGTACAAGTGCCTCTGCACCGTTGAATTTGTTTGCGTTAATATTGAATTTAGGTTGGAAATAAACCTTAAATTCTTTGTTTTTTAATAGCATCCTCAAAGCCGTTTTCAATCGTTTTCTGCATCATAATATCATCACGTTGCTTTGAAGAATATATTGCATATTGCGATTGTGAGGACTGCCCTTTTAAATGCTTTTGTGTTGTTCTTGCACGATTAAGCATTGAATTTATATTCATATCTCTGTCGTCCACAAGATAAATTCCGACAGATACCGTCATATTATATATACCGCCTGCCGGACTGTATAATTTAAGCGAGTTAAAGAAATCTGCGCAAGCGTTATCTAACGACTTCGTATTTTCGTATGTGATTAATGCGACAAAGTGGTCGTCAAAAATTCTTGAACACAATTCTTTTTTTTCCTCAAGTCGCTTATAAATGGCAGACCACAAAAATTTTAAAGCTCTGTCGCCTTCGTCATCACCGAAAAAAGTCATTGATATATTGGAAATTGTTTATATCAAGGTTAATTAAAGCATAATTTTCATCGGGATTGTCTTTCAGTGTTTTCTCAGCCTCAAAAACAAATTTTGTATATGACATACCGCCTGTAAGACTGTCAACGTAAGCCATTTCCTCAAGCTGTTTTTGACCGGTGGCTTTTGCTTTTTGCCGCCGTATGCAATAGGTAGAAAAAATACGATTAAGCAAAATACGATGAACAGGTAACAGCATATAAGAATTTGAGTTGTGTACTTTGTCACAACGGTTTTTCGGCACAACGGTAAGTATGTACCAGTCGTTTATGTTAAGCGGTGTATAATAAATGTATTTTTCAATGCCGTTGAGCATTATTATTCCGTTTGATTTACCTTCTTTTAAATCGGCTTGCATTTGCTGTATGGCACTGTCATTTTTGCTTGACGCTTGACTCATTTCGTCAAACAGATTGTCGAATGTCAATCCGAATGAACCGTTATGAGATGAACCGACAATTCTTTTCCGTCACTGTCAATGACGTAAGAATATCCTTCGTTTTCAAATGTAGGCGTTGAAATCGAATCTGCATATCGGGAAGTCAGATATGTAGAAAAATTACGAATTTATTTTCGCCGTCTATTCTTATGGGTGTAGTGCATACAAGAAATGTAAAATTATTATATGAATCGCAAAAGAATTTAGTTTCTTTGCTGCTCAAAGCCTCTTTTGTATTAGGAGATTGCGATAAGTCGATTTCGACTCCGTTTATGTCGGTAAGCTTGCCGTCAGGTGTTACAATTCTAAAAGATGCTGTTGATTAGCGATTTGGCTATGCTTTAAAAATGTAAGAATATCGTCAAAAGAGGCATAACCCAATTTTTCTATATAAGATGCCGCATTTTCTATGATTTTTGCATCTCTTCCGAGTTCAAGACTGAAAATAGTCTGATTTTTTGGTGTGAAATTTCAGAAAGAGTAGAAATCGTTCGTTGATTTGCCGCATAGGTAATATAACTGGCATAGCTGATTATAACAATAGCAATAGTGACAAGCAGGGCAATTGAAGTCTCAATCTTTTTTGGTATTGTTTTTTTATACATATATTCTGTGCCTCCCCACAAAAGAAAATATGAATAATTATATAATTATATTATCATAATTGGCAGAACAGTGCAATAATTTCAAATAAAAAACACATATAAATGTGTTTTTTTGGAGATTTTACACTAATATATATCCGATAATGAGTCGATGTTTGTGCGGTCAAACATAATCGGGTCGCCGAGTATTATTTCGCTTGCATTGTCCTTGTCGGCGGTGATTGTCTTTTCGCCGAGTGAACCGGCGGTAAATGTTTCACCTATGCTGCCTGTTATTTCATTTTCGTCAAGGGCTTTAAGCGTGTAGGCGGTAAGGTAGCCTAGATCGGTCGTATTCCATATGTACAATCTGTCGCACGTTCCGTCTTTTATGTATTCGGATAATTCACTCGGAAAACCAAGTCCTATAAGATTTACATCCTTGCCGGATTCTTTAAGTGCTTTGGCGGCGGAACTCAAGCCTATTGTCGTAGGAACGATAATAGTTTTAATAGCGTCATTTTGCAAAAGATATTGTGTTTCCGTGTAAGATTTGGTTGCATCATCATCGCCGTAAGCTATTTCGATAAGAGGCATATTGCTGTATTTTTCGGGATTTTCTTCTATTTCGAGCTTTAGATAGCGTATCCATTGATTTTGATTCGGTGCACTGCCTGTGGAAGTTAAAATCGCAAAACCGCCTTCACCGTTTGAAACGTCATACGCACTCTTTATAAAATTTCGTCCGAGCACTTCAGGATCGGCTTGTTGAATATGTGTTTTTCGTGAAGTTGAATTTACGGGTGAGTCAACCGATATTACTTCAATGCCTGAATTCAGAGCCTCGGTAAGTGCAGGCTCAAGTGCGTCGGCATCGTTGGCGGAAATGGCAATTCCGTCCACTTTATTGTCTATAAGTTCATTTATAATTTCAATTTGTTTGTCAGCGGTTGCGGAAGTCGGTGCTTTGTAAACCGCCTCAATGCCGATTTCGTTGCAAGCGGTTTCAAAACCCTCAAAAACTTTTTTGGCTATACGGATTTTGTATATCTTTTCCGACAAAAGCATAGACGGTTTCATTTGCTGATTTCTCCGAAGGAGAAGGAGTCGATTCGCTCTGCGGAACAGAACACGCAGTAAGCAATGAAATGCTTATCGCCAATATAGGGGGAATTGAAATTAACTTTTTATATATTTCTTCATAAGTGTTTCCTCCTCTAAGTCATACATTTTATATTAGTAATATTATACACCATAAAAACATAAAAAATAAATATAAATATCAGTCAAAAATAACCACAAAAAAATCTTTTTTTAAAAAATAAAAAATTTTTTTGAAAAAAAGTGTTGACAAAGTAAAAAAGGTCTGCTATAATAGTCAATGTTGTTGGCCGACACAACAGGTCAGCGCAAATGGGAGTTTAGCTCAGCTGGGAGAGCGTCTGCCTTACAAGCAGGATGTCACAGGTTCGAGCCCTGTAACTCCCACCAAATACACTTTATGAAAATAAAGTGTTATGGCCCGGTAGTTCAGTTGGTTAGAACGCCAGCCTGTCACGCTGGAGGTCGTGAGTTCGAGCCTCATCCGGGTCGCCATATGCCTTTGTAGCTCAGTCGGTAGAGCAAGGGACTGAAAATCCCTGTGTCGGCGGTTCGATTCCACCCGAAGGCACCACTTCACAATTCTATGAATTGTGAAAAATGCGGGAGTGGCTCAGTGGTAGAGCGTTACCTTGCCAAGGTGAACGTCGCGAGTTCGAATCTCGTCTTCCGCTCCATTTACTACAAGACAAAAGACGCAAAATATGCGTCTTTTGTTATTTGTATCCGGCGCCATAGCCAAGTGGTAAGGCAGAGGTCTGCAAAACCTTTATTCCCCCAGTTCAAATCTGGGTGGCGCCTCCAATAAGGAAGATGCTGCGGCTTAAGAATATACTTAGGTCGCAGCATTTTTATATAAAATTTGATTTTGGTATGGTGGTATGATATGAAAACGATAAAGAAATTTTTTTGCCATACTTTTGATATTAGCAATAGGAATAGCCGTAATTAATTCGCAGACAGACTTTTTCTTGAATTTCGGAAGTTATGTTCCGTATCTTAAAAAAAAATTGTCCGGAGGTTACGGATTCGGTTTCGGCATTGTCCGAACGGCTTTCAAGGGTAACGGATTATATTCCTACACCGTCCGAACTTATGGCGATGATAAAACAGGAGGATTTACCTATTGATCCGTCAGATGTGGCGGTCAATGCGTATATACAGAACAGTCCTATGCTTTCGTTTTATCCGAACGAAAATATTTCTATGATTGCGGATTATGACAGAATACAGATATTCGGAATTGTCGGTTCGAGAAGTAAATCAAATTTGATTGCGGCATTTACCGATGAAAACGGTGAAACGCTTGAACAGGTTTCGATTACGGCAAATTCCGAAAATAGTTTCAATAAAACAATATCAATTCCGAAAACGGACGGCGCATCTGTCGGTGTTGACGTGTATACCGGTGATAAGCCTTTTACGGACAGTTTGAAAGCTGGGTGTATAATTATGTAAAACTTGTGCGTGACGGCAACGGCGGTTGGGTTATCGAACAGTCACCTGTGTTTGAACATAATAAGGCAATGTATGAAAAGGATAAGTCAATTAAAGAGGCACTTAAATACACCGCGTCTATACAATCAAACAGTGACAGTATAATCTCTATCGCCGAACAGCTTACGGCAGATAAAACGACCGACTATGAAAAGTGCTTGCGTTGCACGATTGGATATGTTCTTATATGTATTATGACGTTGACAGTCTTGCAAGTGACGAGGCACCGCCGTATTACGCAACGGATATAGTAAAGAGCCGTAAGGCAGTGTGTCTTGGTTTTGCAACGCTTATGGCGTCGCTGTGCAGAAGTATTGATATACCGTGTAATGTCGTGTCGGGATACGCACTTGGTGTCGGTAATGATACCGCGTGGACAGATACAAGTATTGCAACCGACGAACAAAATCACGCATGGAATGAAGTATACGTTGACGGCAGATGGATGATTGTCGATACAACATGGGATTGTGCAAATAAAATCGAAAACGGTGAAATGAATAAGGGCGAAGTTTCACATTTGTATTTTGACGCAAATTTGCAGTTCTTCTCAAATAATCATAAAATATTGGAATACTCAAAAGAAGATAATTTAACGTTCGTAGTGGCGATCATCGGTCGCCCCTACGGAGATGCGTGGTGCATTGGGGTATGGTACGAAAAAGGGACGTCGAGGGCGCCGTTCCGTACGCAAAAAACTTTATGTTTGGAGCCATCATCGGTCGCCCGATGAAAAGCAAATAAAAGATAAGAGAAATGGAGAAAAGAACCACCCCACAGTCAACTACGTTGCCGGCTCCTCTTAAAGGGAGCTATAGGGCGACCAATGGTCGCCCCTACGGAGATGATGTGGTGCATTGGGGTATGGTACGAAAAAGGGAGGTCGAGGGTGCCGTTCCGTACGCAAAACTTTATGTTTGTAGGGGCGATCATCGGTCGCCCGAGTAGCAGGAGCCACCCCACAGTCAACTGAGTTGCCGGCTCCCCCCTCAATGGGAGTCGTACGAAAGCCTCTCCTTGAGGAGAGGTGTCACGAAGTGACGGAGTGGTGGCAACACAACAGCAGGCAAGCCCAAAACACAACACAGGCTTGTCTGTTTTGGATATAATCAAAAACAAAGGGAAAAATAAAAGGCGAAACAATGAAAATAGGAAATTTTGAAACAGAAAACAACGTATTTCTTGCACCGATGGCGGGAGTAACTGATTTACCTTTCAGAAAAATATGCCGAAGATTCGGCGCAGGACTTGTGTATTCGGAAATGGTGAGTGCGAAAGGACTGTACTACAACGATAAAAAAAACCGCCGATTTAATGCGGATAGATGACGAAGAACGTCCTTGTGCGATACAAATATTCGGCTCTGACGCTGATATAATGGCGGAAGTGATACCGAAAGTTATGGCGGTAAAACCTGATATAATAGATATAAATATGGGCTGTCCCACACCTAAAATCGTAAACAACGGTGACGGCAGCGCATTGCTTAAGACACCCGGAAAAATAGGCGAGATAGTGCATAAAGTTTCTTCCGCGTCGCCTGTGCCTGTGACGGTAAAAATCCGCAAAGGTTGGGACGATGACAGTATAAATGCAGTTGAAGTTGCAAAGATTATAGAACAAGGCGGAGCGGCGGCGATTGCGATACACGGCAGAACGCGGGCAGAGTTTTACAGCGGAACGGCGGATTGGGATATAATAAAGAAAGTAAAAGAATCGGTTTCAATTCCGGTTATCGGCAACGGCGATATAAAATGCCGAGGATGCGAAAAGAATGATTGATATGACGGGTTGTGACGCGGTTATGATAGGCAGAGGCTGCGAGGGAAATCCGTTTATATTCAGACAGGTAAACGAATATCTGAAAAACGGCAAAGTGAACTTTGAACCGACTCCTCAGGACAGACTTGCAAGCATTGGAACATATTGAAATGCTTGTTGAAGAAAAAGGGCGAAAGCCGCGGAATCAAAGAGGCGAGAAAGCATATTGCGTGGTATATCAAGGGACTTGCGGGTTCGTCGAGATTAAAGGGCGAAGTTTTCAAAATTAGTGATATTGCCACAATGCGAATATGCCTTTACAGACTATATTAATCAATTATAATAAACTTTAAAATGACGTAAAAAAGGTCTTGAAAAAAAACGCAAAATTTGTTATAATTAATAAAATTAATACTAATGAGAGGAGTTATAAGAATGGAAGAAAAAATTTTCTAAGGAAGGTCTTACATTTGATGATGTATTACTTGTACCGCAAGCATCTGATTTTACACCTAACGAAGTTGACTTAACAACAAAACTAACTAAAACATAACGCTTAACATACCGCTTATGAGTTCGGCAATGGATACGGTTACAGAGTCGTCAATGGCTATTGCAATCGCACGAGGGGCGGAATCGGAATAATTCATAAGAATATGACGATTGAACAGCAGGCTGCGGAAGTTGATAAAGTAAAGAGAAGTGAGAACGGCGTTATAGCCAATCCGTTCAGTCTTTCTGAAAACCATACGCTAAAAGACGCAGATGAGCTTATGGGTAAATATAAAATTTCAGGTGTTCCGATTTGTGATGAAAATAACGTGCTTATCGGTATAATTACAAACCGTGACTTGAGATTTGAAACAGATTTTGCAAAGAAAATTAAAGACGCTATGACAAGCGAAAATCTTATAACTGCTCCTGTCGGAACAACTCTTTCAGAGGCGCAGAAAATTCTTTCAAAGCACAAGATTGAGAAGTTGCCGATAGTTGATGAAGAAAAATCACTTAAAAGGACTTATTACAATAAAGGATATTGAAAAAGCTATCCGTTATCCGAATTCTGCAAGAGATAAGAACGGCAGACTTTTGGTCGGTGCGGCAATCGGTGTTACAAACCGACGCATTGAAAGAGTTCAGGCTGTATATGACGCAGGTGTTGACGTTGTTGTACTTGACAGTGCACACGGTCACAGTAAGAATATCATAAATAAGGTTAAGGAAATCAAGGAGGCATTCCCTGATTTGGACTTAATCGCAGGAAATATCGCAACAGGTGAAGCGGCAGAGGCACTTATTAACGCAGGAGCAGACTGTGTTAAGGTCGGTATCGGTCCTGGGTTCAATTTGTACAACCCGTGTTGTTGCAGGTATCGGTGTACCGCAGATTACTGCTGTATATGACGTAAGCCAAGTTGCAAAGAAGTACAATATCCCTGTTATCGCCGACGGCGGTGTTAAGTATTCGGGTGATGTTGTTAAGGCTGTTGCGGCAGGTGCTGACGTAATTATGCTTTGGCAGCTTGCTTGCAGGCTGTGACGAAAGCCCGGGCGAATTTGAAATATTCCAAGGCAGACGTTTTAAGGTTTACAGAGGTATGGGTTCTATTGCGGCTATGGAATGCGGAAGTAAGGACAGATACTTCCAAACAGGTTCAAAGAAACTTGTTCCTGAAGGCGTTGAAGGTCGTGTACCTTACAAAGGTCCTGTTTCTGATACTATATTCCAAATACTTGGCGGTCTGCGTTCGGGTATGGGTTACTGCGGAACTAAGACAATTCAGTTGTTAAAGGAAAACGGTAAGTTCGTAAGAATTACAGGTGCAGGTCTAAAGGAAAGCCATCCTCATGATATTTATATCACTAAAGAGGCTCCAAACTACAGCTACAATACACAAGGCTAATAAAAATTTAAGGCAAGTCACTTATGTGGCTTGCCTTTTTGTATGCCTAAAACAGCCCCATACCGCCGTATGTGGCGATAAGTGCGGCGAAAAACGATTGAAACCATAGACAGAAGTTTAATCAATATATTGACGGACGGACCGGAAGTATCTTTTAAACGGATCACCGACCGTATCGCCGACAACGGCGGCTTTATGATTTTCACTCCACTTACCGCCGAAATTACCCGCCTCGATATATTTCTTCGCATTATCCCCAAGCACCGCCCGAATTAGCCATCATTACAGCAAGTGCAAAACCGGATATTAAAGCACCTGCAAGCATACCGACAACACCGTTGCACCTAAGCACCAATCCGACAATTATCGGTGCAAGTATTCCGAGTGCGGCGGGGAAAATCATCTCTTTAGCGAAGATTTTGTGCATATGTCAACGCACGTTTCATAATCGGCCTCTGCTTTTCCGTCAATCAATCTTTTTATCTCCTTAAACTGTCGTCTTACTTCAACAACAATTTTTTGTGCCGCACGTCCGACAGCTCTCATAGTCATTGCACTGAACAAAAACGGCAGCATTGCCCCCGGAAAACAAGCCTATAAGCACTGCGGGATTAGTGACGGAGAGATTAAGTTCAATTCCCATTTCGGTTATTTTATCGGTGTATGAAAACTATCAGTGCAAGCGCGGTCAGCGCCGCCGAGCCTATCGCAAAAACCTTTGCCTGTTGCGGCGGTCGTGTTGCCGAGTGAATCGAGTGCGTCCGTTCTTTTCACGCACTATATCGGGAAGTCCCGACATCTCCGCAATACCTCCTGCGTTGTCGGCAACAGGTCCGTATGCATCTGTCGCAAGCGTTATGCCGAGTGTCGAAAGCATACCGACTGCCGACAGACCAACTCCGTAAAGTCCGTCCTCAAAGCTTGCCATACCTCCTGCGGTAAAGTAGCTTATAATTACCGAAATTCCGATTATAATAACAGGTATCGCCGTTGACGACATTCCCAGTGCGATACCGTCTATTATGATTGTCGCCGAGCCTGTATTTGAAGATTCTGCAAGGTTTTTGTAGGCTTGTAAAGAGTCAGACGTGTAATACTCTGTGAAATATCCTATCATCACTCCTGCGATAAGTCCCGAAATAACCGCCCAAAATACATTTGAATTGTCGGGAAGTAATGTGAAAATAAGAAATGCCGAGCCGACTGCCGACAGGATTGACGCAAATGTATGTACCGCGTCTTAATGAGCCTAAAAGCGATTTTTGCGTTGCACCTTCCTTTGTCGAAACGAAAAACGTGCCGATAATAGACGCAATTATGCCGATTGCGGCGATAAGCATCGGCACAAGTACACCGTTAAAGCCAAGTCCTGCCGCCGATGCAAGCGCTCCGCGCACGAAATAATCGAGCCGACATACGATTCATACAAATCAGCACCCATTCCTGCAACGTCACCGACATTATCGCCGACATTATCGGCAATGCAGGCAGGATTACGCGGATCGTCCTCAGGTATACCGACTTCGACTTTGCCGACTAAATCCGCTCCGACATCAGCCGCTTTTGTGAATATTCCGCCACCCACACGTGCAAACAGTGCCATTGAACTTGCACCCATACCGAATGTGAGCATAGCTGTCATAACATCATTTATGCTTAGTTTAAACACGAATTTCAAAAGAATAAACCACACACTTATATCGAAAAGTCCCAAACCGACAACGGTAAGCCCCATGACAGAGCCTGACGCAAACGCGATTTTTAAACCCTTGTTGAGTCCGTCACGAACACCGTTCGCGGTGCGTGTGTGTTGGCATATGTGGCGATATTCATTCCCACATATCCCGATAATCCCGAAAAAAATCCGCCTGTCAAAAATGCAAACGGCACAAACGGACTTAAAAATCTTTTCGACGCAAGTACAGTCAAAATGAAAAACATAATCGCAAAAAATATTCCGACAGTTTTGTATTGACGTTTAAGATATGCCATAGCACCTTTGCGTATTTTTGACGCTGATGCTTTTCATCATATCCGTACCTTCGCTTTTTCGCTTTACGGAGTAAAATTTGATGAATGAAAATAACAGTGCGGTAAGTGAACAGATAAGAACTATTATCGGTGCAGCAGTTTCAAAGCTTTCCATACGGATACCCCTTTTGTTTATATTTATTCCCGCTTTGTAATATTTAATTACAAAAAATCGGACGATTGTAATCGTCCGATTTAGATAATAAACAAAACCGTTATGGTTTTGTTTACTTTGTTATTGGGAGTTTGAGGTGCTAACCTCATTAAAAATCATTTCTGGCGACATGTGCGACAGAAATGGCATAAAATCTAAAGTTTCGACGTTTGAGGAACTTTATGATTTTTTTTATTTCTAATACAGTGAATATTGTAACGCTCTGTGGCGGGAATGTGTATTCAAATGTATTTGATACGGCTGTTAAAGCCGATGTTTTCGGCGATACCTTTTTCGGATTATCAATCGTTTATATCATCAAGCGAATTGCCGGAAAGCTCCGTTACGTTTGCGTTAATGCCGTTTACGCCTTCAACGCATATTTCAGATGTTATTTCGGTGTCACGCACATTGACCGCTTTAATATAAATGTTGTTATCGTCACTGCTTGCGGTGTAGTATAATTCCTCCATAACAGGCTGTTTGTCGATTGCAGTGTTTGCGGTTTTGCCATTTATATATATGTAATATTTCTGCCGTTGACTTCAAAGGCAAAGCTTGTATTCCTGTCCTGTCATTACGGAGAAAATGTTGTGGTCAAGGCACGAACCGCGTCCGTTTACTTGTGCGTTGACTTCTGTGTCTTGATTTTGCCAACCGCCGATAAACCATTGAATTAAGTTTTTATCGTCCGACTTGCCGAAGAACAGGCGGAAACCTTTGTCGCCTGCCGTGCGTTTGGCGGTAAATTCGACTTTGTAATGATTAAGAGTCTATGCTGTCTATAACGGCTTTACCGCCGTTGCTGAATGATAGATTGTCGTATGTTTTTTACATTGCCTGTTGCGATGTCGGTGATTTTTAATATCGTAAAATTCCGCACTGCATCTGTCAGCTTCAATCTCAATATTACCGCTGATTTTGTCACTGCCAAGAGTGATAGGCTTGTCAAAACCGTCGTGCTTTACGTCAAGCAGGTCGCTGCCTGTGCAGTTCATAAACATTTTTTTGTACATAATAATTCGCACTGCCGTATACTCTGTGATTGTCAAACCAAATCATATCGGGCTGCCAGTTTATGTAGTCAACATTGCATAAAAGCGGTGCATAGCATACAAGACCGATTGCGTGTGCGTTGTTTTTCAAGTCCTGTCATATATGCCGCCTCGATAAGTGCGTTTGTAATATGTGTTGCCCCATGACGCGTATTCGCCTAAGAATACTTTCGGACCGTCTGACGGCATATTGTCGTAACGGTGGCAGTTGGCAAGCGCATCCATTCGGGTGATGTGTTTAGTAATGCTCGTCAACAAGGTCAGAGCCGTTCTTTTTTACGTTGTTCCAACCGCGTTCAAATTCACCGCCTTGTGGGAAAGGTCCGGCGGAATTGATTATTTTTATTTGTGGATATTTCTCTTTTATGGCTTTGTGGAAAAGGTCATTATCTGTCCCAAAAGCCCTGACCGACTTCTTCGTTGCCGACTGCAAGATATTCAAGATTGAACGGCTCGGCGTGTCCCATATCACATCTTATTTTGCCCCACTTCGTGTCGGCGGTGCCGTTGGCAAATTCGATAAGGTCAAGTGCGTCATCAATCCATTCCTGCATTTCGTCAAGCGGAACGGCTTTGCTCCATATGCGGATTGTATCCGGCAGGAAGTACAGGCAGAGGCTTTGCACCGATGTCCTCACAGAATTGGAAGTATTCAAATATCCGAGTCCCAACGATTGATTGTATCGCCAGTTGTTACGTCGTGACGGTCTGTCGGTTACAGCACCGATTGTGTTTTTCCAACGGTACATTGAGTTTCTGTCGTCGGAATTAAGTGTGCCGTCGTGGATAAAGACAACCGCCCGGAAAACGCATAAATTTAGGCTTTAAGTCCGCAAAGCATTTCGGCTATGTCGTTTCCTCATACCGTTTTTTACGGTTTTTGTAAGGTTTTAACGGGGAATAATGATACAAAATCAAGACAGAATTTGCATTCTTGCTTCGATGTGACTGCAAAGCACTGCCGAAAAAAAATCGTCAACAGGTGATGTTAATGTAAATGAATACTCCGTCCATTCGTTTGACGTGATGTTTAGCGACTTTTCTGTAATGACTTCACCGTATGCGTTGTCTATTGAAACTGTTATTTCACAAGGCTTGTCACTTTTTGCGTAGCATGAAAAAAATTGTAGCTTTCATTTTCCTTTACCGCAATACCGCTGTTGTAGCCGAGATTTTTATGCCGGCTCTTGTGCCTGTTTTTAATTTCAGTTAATTTTTCAAAACGGTGAATAAAAATGAATTCCGACGATTTCCGTTTCCAAGAAAATGACGGATTGTCCATAGGTTGCCCTTTGCGTATCATTTCAAAAGTCCGACGATACCGGTTTACACCGCCTTCTTTAAAATATTTCCAAGTAAAAATCGGACATGGACGCTTTTTGGTTTTTCACCGTAAGTTACTGGCATGGTTTATTTTGTTCATGTTTTTAATTTGTGGTTACCTTTTGTTCATGTTTTCGAATTTCGTGATGCTTCCTAAACTTTTCATATTATATCATAATCCAAATAGAAATGTTTGCAATTTTTCAGACTTTAATTTAAAATAATCGGTAAAAGTAACACTTTTCGGTGAGTTTCATATTCTATACCAAAGGGGAAAACCCCAAAAAACATAGAAAGGAATAATGATAATAAATGGCTGATTGTAACAGAAATTGCTGTAAATGACTGCGGAAGAAGAAAGAAAATATCCTTGTGATACAAATTTCCAAATGAAGGTGTGTGTGTACATACTGATAGATATATGACAGTTGCAGGGATAAAGACTGCCTGGAAAATGTACGCGTGTACTTGACTTCGTGCGGTCGGGATATTGTGGACAGAGCAATAAACGTTAAATGCACAAGAGCCGAAGTGATTTGGGTGTTTACGGACATTGAGGCTGTGCCGTTTAACAGAGGT
>VOFC01003460.1_pt1 | contig 36307 bp, 46 predicted proteins | sample 5384161 | NCBI WGS metagenome assembly VOFC01 (sample SAMN12384722, study PRJNA508395) | human gut metagenome | isolation source: healthy gut B | host: Homo sapiens | reverse complement strand
TTTATTGAAAGAACGGGATATGAAAGATGTGATAGCCCGTGCTTACAACAAAATCGAAGACCAGGTGGGGTTACCCAAAGAGCAGATGGTGAATTATGTGAAAAGAAATTTATGCCCCTTTCACTAATGAGGAGATTGCGGCAAAAATGGTGGAACTACTCACTCCGGAAGGGTACGCAGGCGAAAGTGGAAATCGTTTATCAGACACTGAAGGATTGCATGAAGCGTGTCCCAACCATTACGGGCGACTGGTATTTCAGTGGGATTATCCTACTCGGGTGGAGTGAAGCTGAGTGAACCAGGCGTTTATGAATATGAAAAAAGTATATCAATTCTAAAGAACAACCATTCCAAGATAGATTAGATGAGAAATGTAACATTGATCCTCGACGACGGGAGCCGTTTCCTGGGCAAGTCGTTCGGTTATGAGAAACCGGTAGCCGGCGAAGTGGTGTTTGAATACTGCTATGACCGGTTATCCTGAGAGTTTGACAGACCCTCTTCATATGCGGGGCAGCTGATGACCTTAACTTATCAAATTTGGTCGGTAACACAGGTACCCTCCTTTACTATCGAACTTGTGGCTTGGCTACTTTTATGGAAAGTGAACGTATCCATGCCAGAACTTCGCACATGTCGATGGGGAAAATTGTATTTGATGATGAACCCGGCACAAAGCCAGCAACGTAATATGCAGGTATCAATTATGCAGATAAAGCACGTGTAAGGTGTCATTCTGTCAAGCAATGAAGGTGCAGGTAAGAAAAAGTGGTGTTGGTGGATTGTGGTGTAGCAACATCATCGGTTGTTGGTTGAAACGGGATGTGGAAGTGATCCGTGTTCTGGGAACCATGATTTGTGGGGATGGAGTATGACGGATTGTTTATTTCGAACGGTCCGCGATCCGGTTATTTGCGGTGAGGAGGTACAGCATATTCGCAAGGCGATGAGTCTGAGCGATGTTTGTTTTCGGCATTTGTGGGGGGAATAAGTTGTTTTCAAAGGAGGAGGCGTTATTCTATAAATTGGAATACGGTCATTGCAGCATTAAAAGGTGCGCATGTTGAACGGAACGTTGTTTCATTACTGAACCATTGTTATGGCAGTAGATAATACATTGGACCGATTTAAATCGCTGTTTACCGATTAATGAGAGGGTATCAGCAGATAAAACCAACCTTGTTCTCGGCACAGTTCATCCGGAGCTGCGTCGGGACCCACGGATAGAGAGTTCCTGTTTGATTAGTTTTGTGAAGTTGTTATAACCGTATTAAAAGAACAAGTTGAAGAGATAAAGAAAGTATTGTTATTTAAGGTTCCGGTGCTTGAAGATTGGGGAGGCTGAATTTGACTATTCGTTGCAAGCGTTGAAAGTTTGAAGGAGTGAAGGGATTGAAATGGTTCTGATCAACCCGAATTGCTACTGTGCAGAGCGGGGTGGCGGACCAGATTTCATTTCGGTTACTCCTTTTTTGGTGGGAAGGTGATAGAAAAGGAACCGGATGGTGTTTGTCTTTTCGTTGCGTGTTGAACTGTGGGTGGCATGTACAAACAGGTATCTTGAAAAATACAATGTCCGTGTTGGCAGGCCATCGCGATACTGAAGACCGTGAATTGTTTGTAGAAAAACTGAATGAAAATCAAATGTCAAAGTCATCAAGAGCGAAGCGGTGGGGAAAAAATCTGGAAGATCCGTCGCGCCGCTTAAGAATTGGGTTATCCGGTCATTATCCGCCGCCCTATGCGCTGGGTGGTCTGGGCTCAGGTTTCTGTGACAATGAAGAGCAACTGGATGTACTGGTAGAAAAAGGCCTTTTCTTTTTTCTCCACCAATTGGAAAAATCGCTTCCGGGGGGTGGAAAGAAGTCGAATACGAAGTCGTCCGCGACCGCTTCGACAACTGTATTACAGTTTGTAATATGGAGAACTTTGACCCTGGGGATTCCATACCGGTGAGTCTATCGTTGTGCTCCGTCTCAAACACTGACCAACAGTGAATATCATAAACTTCGTGAACTGGCTATCCGTATATATCCGCCACATCGGTATTGTCGGCGAATGTAATGTACAGTATGCTTTCGACCCCGAATCGGAAGATTACTCGTGTCATTGAGTGTCAACGCCCGTCTTTCGCGTTCGCTCTGCATTGGCTTCCAAAGGCTACCGGCTATCCGTTGGCTTTTCGTTGCCGCCAAATTAGGCTTGGGATATGGGTTGTTCGACTTGAAAAACTCGGTGACAAAGACCACTCGTGCTTTCTTCGAGCCCGCACTGACCATGTGGTGCAAGATTCTCTGGGACTGCAAGTTCCACGGTGTGATCGAGAACTGGGCTCGTCCATGAAATCGGTGGGTGAGGTGATGGCTAATCGGACGTACTTTCGAAAGAGAGCTATCCAGAAGGCTTGCGTATGATCGAGGCAGGGTATGCACGGTTTCGTGGAGAATAAGGACTTCCGGTGGTGAAACAGATCGATACCTTGGCCGCCGAGTATCCGGCGCAGACGAATTACCTGTACCTGACGTATAGCGGTACGGAAAACGACGTGACGTATTTGGGCGATCATCGCTCGATTGTCGTGCTGGGTTCCGGCGCTTACCGCATCGGTAGCTCGGTGGTGAGTTCGACTGGTGTGGCGTGCAGGCCCCTTGGAATACGATCCGTAAGGAGGGCTATCGTTCCGTGATGATCAACTACAATCCCGAGACGGTGTCTACCGACTATGATATGTGCGATCCGTCTTTATTTCGATGAGCTTACCTTCGAGCGTGTGATGGATATCCTCGAGCTGGAGAACCCGCACGGCGTGATCGTTCCACCGGCGGCCAATGATCCCGAATAACCTTGCCCTGCGTTTGGACGAAGCGCAGAAGGTATGTATATCTTGGGGACATCCGCCAAGAGCATTGACAATGCCGAAGACCGTGAGAAGTTCTCTGCCATGCTGGATCGTATCGGCGTAGATCCAGCTCGCTGGCGCGAGCTTACGAGCATGGACGACATCAACGAGTTTGTGGAAGAAGTAGGTTTCCCCGTGTTGGTTCGCCCGAAAGTTACGTGCTTTCAGGTGCTGCAATGAACGTTTGTTCCAACAGGAAGAACTTGGAACGCTTCCTGCAACTTGCGGCCAACGTCGAAGAAGCATCCGGTGGTTGTCAGCCAGTTCATTGAACATGCCAAGGAGGTGGAGATGGATGCGGTGGCACAGAATGGAGAAATTGTGGCATACGCTATCTCTGAACATATTGAGTTTGCCGGGTACATTCGGGTGATGCTATTCAATTTCCGCCTCAGAAGCTTTATGTGGAGACGGTACGCCGCATTAAGCGTATCAGTCGTGAGATTGCACGCGAACTGAATATCTCGGTCCGTTCAATATCCAGTATCTGGCCCGTGAAGGAATGACATTAAGGTGATTGAATGTAACCTACGTGCATCCCGTAATAGTTTCCGTTCGTCAGCAAGGTGCTGAAAGATTAATCTTATCAATTGGCTACGAAGGTGATGTTAAGGCTTCGGTAGAAAGCCGAATAAGAATCTCTTTGACACTGGACTATGTAGGCATCAAGGCCAGTCAGTTCTCTTTCAATCGCTTGCAAAAAGGCCGACCGTGTTGGGTGTGATATGGCATCTACAGGTGAGGTTGGTTGTATCGGAAGTGATACGTCCTGTGCCGTTGAAGGCTATGCTTTCTGTAGGCTGCACCGCATACCGGAAAAGAAAAATATTCTGCTTTCTACCGGTAACCAAGAAACAGAAGGTGGAAATAAGCTCGCTGCCGCCTGCTTCAGCAAAAAGGTATAAGCTTTTTGCAACAGGGAGGTACCAGTAAGTTCCTTACGGAGAATGGGGGTGGAAATACGCAGGTGTATTGGCCCAGTGAGACTAACCAACAGCCGCAAGCGTTGGATATGCTGCACAAAAAGGAGATCGACATGGTGGTGAATATTCCGAAGAACCCCTCACTGCGGGTGAGTTGAGCAACGGATATAAGATTCGTCGTGCCGCTATCGACCTGAATGTTCCGCTAATTACGAATGCCCGCCTGGCAAGTGCTTTCATCAATGCTTTCTGTACGATGACGCTGGACGATCTGGCAATTAAATCGTGGGCGGAGTATAAATAATCTCTGTATAACAAAGTGAGAAAAACATTTGTTAGTCAAAGAGAATGGTTTAACTTTGCATTTACAACTATAAAAATATAGGAGAGTATATTATGGATACAACGATGGAAACCATTTCATTTGAGTTGCCGAAAGCTGACTTAAAGTTATTCAAAGAATTGGCAAAGAAGATGGGTGGACTATTACCTGACAAAAAGTCAGGTATAGAAAAAAAAGGCTATGGAGGATGTGAAGACCGGCGCGTGTATAAAGCAAAGATGCAGATGAGTTATTTAAGCAAATATTAGGCTGATGGCATATACCTTGATATATACCGGACAGTTTAAGAAAGATTTAAAGCGTTGCCAAAAACGAGGATTAGATATTGAGGATTGCAGAAAGTGATAACTCTTTTTACAAGAAAAACGGTTCTTTGCCGGCTGAATATAAACCTCATATATTGTCGGGACAATTTTCAGGATATTGGGAGTGTCATATAAAAAGCCGGATTGGTTGTTTGATATGGGAGCAGAATGATAAAGAATTGACTTTATTTGCTTAATACTGGAACACATTCGGACTTGTTTTGATAACTTTAGAAATAGCGGGTCTCGTTGCATTACAAATGTAACGGGGCTTTAGCTTTTTATATGCTGCAAAACATATCCCTATTTCTTGCTGATTCAGAATAAATAATCTTTCTTTGCACCAGCACAGTTCAGCACAGTTGCCTGTGTCTCATCCTTACTTTTTGATTAAACCTGTATACGCAATATGAAAACAATTTTCGGGGCAACAAACGACGAAGGTAAAACAACTGGCCGAATTTGATCAGCCAGGACATTTCCATGGGACGTTACAAGACGGATACCGCCCTGCCTTCCATCAATCAACTGAGCCACACGATTATAAAGTTTCCCACGACACGGTTTTTTAAAGCTTTTATTGATCTGAAGGAGCGGGGATTATCGACTCTACCCCCGTAAAGGTTACTATGTGGTGAACCGCCAGAAAAATATCCTGCTGCTGCTCGATGAATATTCACCCTTTAAAGATACGCTGTATAACAGCATCATCCGCCATTCCACGCGTTATAAGGTAGACCTGTGGTTTCATCAGTATAACGAAGCATTGTTCAATGCTATTCTTCGCGATTCCATTGGCCGCTATAATAAATACGTGGTAATGAACTTCGATAATGAAAAATTTCTCCTTATCTCTATAAGATAGACTCTTCCGCCTGTTGCTGCTTGATTTCGGGCAGTTTGATAAGCGGGAATATTCATATCTGTCAGGACTTCGGTGAAGCCTTTTTACGCAGCTATGGCTCAATTGTCAGAGAGGTTGCAGAACTATCGCGCAAAAGCTTATTCTGTTTCTGGCACGGGAAAGTAAGCATCCCAAGGAGACGTGCGATTATTTCAGGAAGTATTGTGCAGATCATCAATTGGAATGTGAGATAATAGAGACTTTGGACGACAGGGAAGTGTATTCGGTGAAGCCTATATCGCCATCCGTCAGGTGGATGTGGTGGGATTAAAGAAGAGCCGTGCGGCAGGTTTGACGTGGCGTTGATTTCGGCTTGATAGCCTATAATGATACGCCGAGCTTATGAAGTGATTGATAAAGGGAATAACAGTGATGAGTGTTGATTGGCAAAAGATGGGAATCCTGACGGCAGATTTCATCTTGAGTGGCAAACCCATACAAGTTTGTCTGCCGACGGAAGTAAATTTAAGAGGCTCTTTATAGCCTTTTTACAAAACTGATTTCAGCACAGTTCAGCATAGATAATGTTTTTTTATTAACCAAATAAATGATAGCATGAAAAGTATCCGAAAATCGGGATTCGTCCCACAATCGATGGTCGCCAGGGCGGCGTTCGCGAAAGCCTTGAAGAAAAGACAATGAACTTTGCCAAAGCAGTAGCTGAGTTAATTAGCAAGTAACCTGAAAAACGGTGATGGCAGCCCGGTAGAATGTGTCATTGCAGATAGTACTATCGGACGCGTAGCCGAAAGTGCCGCCTGTGCGGAAAAGTTTGAAAGAGAAGGAGTAGGTTCTACTATCACAGTGACCTCTTGCTGGTGCTACGGCGCAGAAACAATGGATATGAATCCTCATTATCCGAAAGCTGTTTGGGGATTTAACGGTACAGAACGTCCGGGGGCTGTATATTTGGCAGCGGTATTGGCAGGACATGCACAAAAAGGATTACCTGCTTTTTGGCATTTACGGACGTGATGTGCAGGATCTGGATGATAATTCCATCCCTGCCGACGTTGCAGAAAAAAACTGCTTCGTTTTGCACGTGCCGCACAGGCAGTAGCGACCATGAGGGCAAATCTTACCTGTCAATGGGTAGCGTATCCATGGGTATCGCCGGTTCTATTGTGAATCCGATTTCTTCCAGGAATATCTGGGCATTCGTTGCGAATCTGTAGACCTGACTGAAATTATCCGTCGCATGACTGAAGGTATCTATGATAAGGAAGAGTTCGCTAAAGCCATGGCATGGACAGAGAAATATTGCAAGAAGAATGAGGGCAAGGATTTCAATCTCCCGGAAAACGCCAAACCCGTGAGCAAAAAGATGAAGACTGGGAGTTTATTGTGAAAATGACTCTCATCATGCGCGATCTTATACAAGGTAATCCGAAACTTCGTGAAATGGGCTTCAAAGAAGAAGCTTTGGACACAATGCTATCGCAGCCGGTTTTCAAGGACAACGTCAATGGACGGACTTCTATCCTAACGGCGACTATCCCGAAGCTCTACTCAATACTTCCTTCTGACTGGAACGGCATCCGCGAAGCATTTGTGGTAGCTACCGAGAACGATGCTTGCAACGGTGTAGCCATGCTGTTCGGACATCTATTGACCAACCGCGCACAAATATTCTCCGACGTACGTACATACTGGAGCCCTGAAGCTGTAAAACGTGTTACGGGTAAAGAATTGACAAGGTTTGGCAGCTAATGGTATTATCCATCTGATTAACTCCGGTGCTACCACTCTGGACGGTTCCGGCCAGCAAACAAATGCACAGGGTGAACCTGTCATGAAGAACCTCATTGGAAATCTCCGAGGCTGAAATGGAGAAATGTCTTTGAAGCTACCACCTGGTATCCGGCAACCGTGATTATTTCCGTGGGGGCGGTTTTTCCAGTAACTTCTTGTCGAAAGGAGGGATGCCCGTCACCATGTCGCGTCTGAATCTGGTGAAAGGATTAGGTCCGGTGCTTCAGATTGCCGAGGGATGGACGGTAGAGATTGATCCGGAAGTTCACCAAAGCTGCTGGATGAACGTACGGACCGTACTTGGCCTACCACCTGGTTTGTGCCCCGTTTGTGTGACAAACCGGCTTTCAAGGACGTATACTTCAGTCATGAACAACTGGGGAGCCAACCACGGAGCCATCAGTTATGGCCACATCGGACAAGATTTGATTACGTTTGCCTCGATGCTTCGTATTCCCTGTTTGCATGCACAATGTAGATGAAAACGAAATTTTCCGTCCCGCTGCATGGAACGCATTCGGCATGGATAAAGAAGGAGCTGATTACAGAGCCTGCACAACGTACGGACCTATCTATAAATAACAAATAGAAATAGACATGATAACAAACGAACACATAGAACAATTCATAGCCCAGGCGCATCGGGTAGGAGATGCGGATTGACAATATGCAGTAGCGGCAATATCTCCTGGCGCATTGGTGACGAAGTCCTGCTTTCCGGAACAGGTTCATGGGTACCTTCTTTGCCTAAAGAAAAAGTAGCTGTCTGCCGCCTTTCTACAGGAGAAGTATTGAATGGAAAGTGAAACCCTCTATGGAAAGCGGTTTCCATCTGGGAGTACTCCGTGAGCGTCCTGATGTGAATGTAGTTCTGCATTTCCAGTCACACTATGCCACGGCTGTGGCGTGTATGAAGAATCGTCCTACGAACTTCAACGTAACAGCAGAGATTCCCTGCCATGTGGGAAGCGAGATTCCGGTAGTTCCTTATTATCGTCGGGATCGAAAGAATTGGCCCAGGGAGTGATTGATGCTTTTGAAAGATCATAATTCCGTCCTCTTGCTGAAACATGGGCAGGTGGTGTGTGGCAAGGACTTCGACCAGGCTTTTGAACGCGCTATGTTCTTTTGAAATGGCATGCCGCATCATTATCCAGTCCGGAGGAGACTACACAGTACCTCCTGAAGAGATCGATGATCTTGAAACATACATTTTAGGAAAGAAGACTAAATGATGAATACCTATCTGGCAGTAGATTTTGGAGGTGGAAGCGGTCGCGTTATGGCCGGTTCCATCTGCCAGGGTACGCTGAAACTGGAAGAGGTGTACCGCTTTCCAAACCGTCAGGTGCGGATGGGAAACCATGTGTACTGGGATTTTCTGGCTCTGTTTGATGAGATGAAGAACGGACTCCGGCAAGCGGTGCGCAAAGGGATATCATATCAGGAGCATTGGCATTGATACCTGGGGTGTGGACTTTGGATTGATAGACCGTAACGGTAATTTGCTGGGAAATCCTGTGTGTTATCGTGATCCCCGAACGGATGGTTTGCGGAAGAGTTTTTCGGTGACAACCTTGTCCGGCATTATTCCGAAGCCGGCATACAAGTGATGTCCATCAATACACTTTCAGCTTTACAGCATGAAGAAAAGTGGTGATACGCAATTGGAAGTTGCAGACCGTCTTCTGTTTATGCCCGATCTTTTCAGTTACTTCCCTCACAGGGTGGCAAATAATGAATACTGCATTGCATCCACCTCCGAACTGCTTGATGCACGTAGCGGACTTGGAATCAGCCACTCATCCATCGGCAGGAGTACCTGCACATCTCTTCGGAACATTGTGATGCCGGTACGGTACGTGGCGAACTGAAACAGGGAGATTGCTGAAGAAATTGGGCTGACGGATGAAGTGGATGTCTTAGCTGTCGGTTCGCACGATACGGCAAAGTGCTGTTTATGCGATTCCTTCGACACAGGTGGATAAATCCCGTTGTGCCTTCCTCAGTTCCGGTACGTGGTCTCTGCTGGGTGTTGAACTGGATGAACTATCCTCACAGGAAGAAGCTTGCCGCGCCGGCTTCACCAATGAGGGGCGGGGTAGGTGGTAGATTCGTTTTTTCTTCAGAATATCACCGGGCTTTGGATCTTACAACGTCTTATGGCACAATGGAAAGAAAGAGGAGAGCGATGTGAATACGATTTCTTGCTTTCTGCCGCTGAATCTGCGGATATTCCATCCGTCATTGACGTAGATGATAAAATATTCCAGAACCCTGTGGATATGGAGGATGCCATTGCGGAATATTGTGAAGCGCACGGACAGCCTATACCGGAAACTTACGGTGAGGTAGTGCGTTGTGTACTCCAATCACTCGCCCTGCGCTATAAGCAAGGAATAGATCAACTGAACCGTCTGCTTCCCGCTCCGATAGAACAGCTCAATATCATCGGTGGCGGATGCCGTAATTCACTGCTGAACCGCCTGACAGCCGAGGCTTTGGGTATTCCCGTCTATGCGGACCTGTAGAGGCAACTGCTATCGGTAATATCCTGGTGCAAGCCATTGCCAAAGGAGAGATCGGCAGCCGTGAAGAAATCAAAGAATTTATTTAATAACTTAGCGGAACGCAGATAAACACTGCTTTGCACAGATAATTATCGTATCACTTTTTAATCTGCTAAAAATCTGTGTTTATTTGCGTTTCAATATTGATTTACTATGGACACATCAATCAAACGTTATCCCGCCAAAAGAGCATCATCAGCGGTGGAGCGTATCTGCGGACACTGGAACTCCGTGACGATCCGCAGTTGATAGCCGAATACCGCCGCCGGCACAGCCAAGGGGCTATTATAAAGCCGGTATCCTGCTGGGATTGGGACTTTATGCCGTAGGAGCCTTATTATTCTTTCCCGCTAAAATGACAGGCAGCTACTATCCGTTCTTATTAGCTTATTTTATTCTGACCTGCGGACTCTCCTTCCTCGAAACCAGTTCCAACCCTTACATCTTGTCCATGGGAACAGAAGCTACCGCTACCCGACGTCTCAATCTGGCACAATCGTTTAACCCTATGGGCTCTTTACTGGGAATGTATGTAGCCATGAACTTTATCCAGGCGAAACTAAATCCGATGGATACGGCAGAACGAGCCCAACTAAACCCGGCAGAATTTGCAATGGTAAGAGATGCGGACCTGTCCGTACTGATCGCTCCTTATCTCACTATCGGAATAGTCATATTAGTTATGCTTCTAGTGATACGTTTTACCCAAATGCCCAAAAATGGTGACCAGTCTCACAGTATCAATTTCGGTCCCACACTGAAGCGTATCTTCTCCATCCATCATTACCGCGAAGGAGTGGTGGCACAATTCTTCTATGTAGGTGCGCAGATTATGTGTTGGACCTTCATCATCCAATACGGCACACGCCTGTTCATGTCACAAGGTATGGAGGAAAAAGCTGCTGAAGTACTATCACAAGAATATAATATCATTGCGATGGTTATTTTCTGTATCAGCCGTTTTATCTGTACCTTCATCTTGCGCTACCTCAATCCAGGTAAATTATTGGCCATACTTGCCATTGCGGGTTGCTGCTTCACCGCCGGAGTCATCTTCTTCCAGGATATCTGGGGTATGTACTGCCTGGTAGCTGTTTTATTTAGATTCTTATAGAAGCATATCCACAGACGGCCTTCTACACCGGAAGAACAGAACTCCTCTTTCTTATTTGGTTGACCCCTACAATTTAGTTTATCTGTACGCTGATTTGTATATCCCGGAAAACATTCGCCTGATGAAACAGATGATTCCCGGAATGAAAGAGTTTATATTTATAGGTGACGGGCGCAAAGTCAATCAAGACAACTCCGCACTTATCGAGCAAGAACTGAATACGAAATATCCGGATATCAAGTATAAATTTTGGTCTGCTGAAAATATGACGACCAATCAGCTGTTGGATTCCCTGTATTTCGTAGACACTAAAACAACGGGAGTTCTGTTCGCCTCGTGGTTCTACAAATACGCATTTGCCGGTACTAGCATGTTGGCCACTAATTCTCATAAGCTTATAGCTGCTACTTCCGTTCCCTATCTTTTCTTTGAGTATGGTAAATATATAGCAAGTGGAAAGAAGGTATGCTGGAGTGGATATACTTAAATCAGGATCGTTATGATGCGGCATTGATTCAAACCATTTCGGATGTGTTGAAAGACAAACAGGCACGCCATATTCGCTTGCTATATCCCCACAGATGGGGCGCCTGTTATTAATTATGAAATACTGGTACGTGACGGGCTTTCTCTTTCCACGTGTCCTGCCAATACCCGTTTCCTGAATAAACCGCCTACGTTTTGGGAGCATTACCGTATTTTATCTTGGGAACTCTTTTCTCTATTTTGCTTATTACACTGCTCTTCCTGTATCGTATTCGCAACTTGAATGCATTGAAGAAAGCACAACAGAACGAGATAGATGCAATGGCTACTTATAAGATGTTGGTGAACAATATGCCCATACTCTATATGCAGGAAGAGCTGGTGACCGATAAGAACGGTAATCTATTGAATTGATTTACCGGAATGTAAATTCAGAATTTGAGAAACACTTCTATCGCAAGGAAGAAGTCATAGGCAGAAAAGGAAGTGAAATATTCCGGAATCCATGCCCGGAATTCCTGCATTTTACAAAGATGGCGTTGACGGAGAAAAGAGCCATCACATTCCCTTACTACTTTAAAGCCATCGATACTTTTTACGATGTGGTATTGAAAGGAACCCATCAGGGAAATATGATTGATATCTTCTGTCTGGACAGTACGGGCTACAAAAGCTTTGGCAAAGCTGGAGTGCTACCAACAGCAAAGTTGGCTATGGCTCTTGATGTTGCCAATATTGTACCCTTGGAAGTGGGATCTGAAGAGCAAAACAATCCTGTGTGATATCAATAGACCGATTAGAACTGAGTACTGACGAACAGGAGGTGGAAGATTCACAACTATCTGTGCCCGATTCTCAGTATTTCTCAAAAAATCTTCAAAGGAAGACCGTGAACAGGGTGAAACAGGCCTACCGGGACTTGATAGAAGGACGGGCGGAAAAAAGTGAAAAGAAGAATACCGCATCGTCAATGTGCAGAAAAAACAATCTGCACAAGGTGGAGTGGGTGGAAAAGCACAGGCTGCCGTAGAAGCTCGTGACGAAGATGGAAAGCCATTGACACTGGTAGGCTCGTCTCTTGTCATCACCAACCGGAAGAAGATGGAGCAGGAACTTACAACAGCCAAAGACCTTGCCGAAGAATCCAATCGCTTAAAGTCGGCCTTCCTGGCTAATATGAGCCATGAAATCCGTACCCCGATGAATGCTATTGTCGGTTTTCGGGGATATTGGCGTCTACCGAGGAAGAAGAGGAAAAACAGGAATATGTCAGCATCATCGAAAACAATAATACCTTGTTGCTGCAACTCATCAGTGATATTCTTGATTTGTCGAAGATTGAGGCGGGAACGTTGGAGTTGAATTACTCTAATATCGAACTGAATGAGTTGATGATGAGGGAACTGGAGCGTGGCTTCTTGTTGAGAGTGAAGACGGATGCGGTGAAACTGGGTTTGTGGAACCTGCCGGGCCATGTATGGCTTATACGGAAAAAAAGAACCGTTTGTCCCAATTGATGATTAACAGGCGACAAAATGCCATTAAGTTTACCGAAAAAGGCAGCATTCGTTTTGGCTATGAAATGCGGGAGAATGAATTATATTTCTATGTGACCGATACGGATGTGGAATTCGAAGGATAAGCAACAAAACATTTTCGGGCGTTTCGTCAAGCTGAACTCTTTGCCCAGGGAACAGGGGTTGGGACTTTCTATCTGTGCAAAAAACACTGATGGATCATATGGGTGGCAGAATCGGCGTGGAATCGGAAGAGGGTAAAAGGCTCTACTTTCTGGTTTTACGCTTTACAAACCCGGCTGTGAAAGGAAGACAGAAACAGATGCCCAAAGATATTCAACCCGGATTTCGATAGAAAGAAACAAATTGACCACATACTGGTTTTGCAGAAAGATAATGCAGCAATTATAAGCTTTTTGAATCCATCCTGTGAAATATGACTATCATTGATTCATGCCTGGAATGAAGTATGGGCTGTCAAAATGTTCGGAAACATAATCCTCAGATTGTGGCCGATGGATATTAATATGCCTGTGAACGGCTACGAGGCTGCCCGTGGATTCGCAATTTTGCGCAAAGATTCCTCATTTGCCGTTACAGCCTTTTGCCTATGCTTCGAGGAAACAGAAGGTGATGGAAGCGGTTCGATGGATATATGCCCAAGCCTATCAATACTTAAGAAGTTGTTGAAAAGCGCAATTGAGGTGGATATTATGCAGAAGCGTATCATCTTGTTATAAGATGAAAAGTTTCTCATTTTCAGTTGAATGTTTTCCAATGCTGTGTTTCAGCACCCGCAATGCCACACTTCGTGGGTGCCGATGCCACACTTGGACGAGTGTGAAGTGTGTGGAGTTTGCCCCTGGTTTAGGTGTGGCATTGCCCTGCTCAGGTGTGGCGTTTCTTTTTGATATTCCGCGATTAATGTCCCGTCATCCGTTTAAAGAATTTTGCTGAAGAATGACGGGTGTTGGGAAATCCCAGTTCATCCGAGATTTAGAATACCAACAAGTCGCTGTGTTTCAGCAGCACTTTTGCTTCAAAGAATAACGGCTTGTTAATCCACTGCATTACCGTCTGCCCGCTTACTTCACGAATAACCGTACTTAGATAATGAGGAGTCAGACAAAGTTTATCTGCATAGAAACTGATGTCGTTCACGTTTGCTGTGTTCATTAACCAACCCGATGAAGCGGCGGAATACTTCTTCCTGGCGTGAGAGCTGCAATGGGGCGGACTCTTCGTTCTTTGCATGTATATACCTTATATTATAGAGCAATGCTATAATCAAGTGTTGCGCTACTTCCCGGCGGAACGGAACTTTGTGCACGGTATCCCATATCATTGAAAAGAAAGCATCGATTTGCTGTAATTCTTCCTCTGTGGGCGAAATGAAAATGCCATGTTTTGTACGAATCCGTCAGTGCACTTCCTTGTGCGATGGGCAGAAAGTTATTGTCGGAACAATGACCTGAAAGTCATAATCCTCGCTGATTTCCAGAATTTCTATCAGTGAATTGCAAGGACTGATAATAATCATTGGTTCCTTTTACCTTATATTCTATCAGATTGATGGAAATCCGTCCTTCACCTTTTCAGTATCCGGATGATCCGACTTTCTCTGGTGCGGTAGGGTTTCCTGTACTAAAGAGGATACTTTCCATTTGGGCAAAAGCTGATGACAATGCCGAGGTCACGGTTGATAAAGCGGAAACTGTTGTTGTTTACGATGTTTTTGATTGCTCAGCAGCTCGCCAAGTCCAAGTCCATAGGTTTTGCTCTCTTTCCATATCCTTTTCCTCCTTTTAACTTATCTATATCTGTGGCAAAGATAAGAAAACAATGGGTTTTCTTATCTTTTTATACTGATGATCGGATAAATGGAACATCATAACGCACAAATAGAATGTATCCATATACTTTTAAGCTCTATCTTTGCGTCCTATAAACATAACAAGAAATAAACAAGAAATGTATATGGAAGTAAAACGAACTATTCTCTCTTTTTCCTTTGTTCTTGCGGCAATGCTGGCACATGCGCAGCTCACGCTGGAGGGATGCCAACACTCGGCACAGACTAATTATCCGCTGGTGCGGCAATACGGTCTGATAGAGAAAGCCCGGAGTATAACCTGGAGAATGCCGGAAAAGGCTATCTGCCATTCACCCTTTCGGGAAAAGCAACCTATCAAAGTGATGTTACAAAGCTGCCGGTGGACGTTCCGGGAATCGATATAAAGAGTATGCCCAAAGATCAGTACCAGGTGATGCTGGAAGTGTCGCAGAACATCTGGGACGGTGGAGATATCCGTTCCAAGAAAACAACTGACCCGGCTACTTCGGAGATAGACCGTGGGAAGCAGGAAGTAGATATGTATGCGCTGAATGATCGTGTGAATCAGCTATATTTCGGCATTTTGTTGCTGGACGAACAGTTGAAACAGAATCAGCTTTTACAGGAAGACTTGGGACGCACCCATCAGCAAGTATCCAACTATATAGCAAACGGCATTGCCAATCAGAGCGATCTGGATGCCGTAAGCGTGGAGATATTGAACACGAAGCAGAAACGCATTGAGCTGGAATCTTCGCGCCAGGCCTATCTGAGTATGCTCTCTATCTTTATAGGAAAGGAAATCGCTTCCCGAACTACATTTGAGAAGCCTGCTGATACTTTTGAATCCACTTCATTGGTGAACAACCGTCCGGAACTTCGCTGGTTCGATGCCCAAGGCGGACAATTGAACGTGCAAGAGTCTTCATTGAAGACGCGCTTCCGTCCCCGCTTCGGGCTGTTCGTGCAGGGAGCTTACGGAAATCCGGGATTGAACATGCTGAAAGATGATTTCTCCGCATACTATGTAGCGGGGAGTCCGTATGTCGTGGAATTTCGGTAGCCTCTACACGTTGCGCAATGATCGCAGGCTGATAGATAACAACCGCCGTAAGTTGGAGACCAGCCGCGATGTGTTCCTGTTCAATACCAACCTGCAATCTACCCAACAAAGCTCGGCCATCCAGTCCATGCGCCGGCAGATGGTGGATGATGATGAGATTATCCGTTTGCGTGTCAATATCCGTAGGCTGCCGAGGCTAAAAGTGGAGAACGGTACGCTGACCGTAACCGATATGCTTCGTGAAATCACTGCCGAGAACCTGGCACGTCAAACCAAGGCTTTGCACGAGGTGCAGTTACTGATGAACATCTGGAATCTGAAATATACATTGAATAATTAAAGGCATAAAAATATAGATCATTATGAAATCAAGGAATTTACTGGGACTTTGTTCCCTATTGGCCCTCTTTTTCCGCTTGTGGAAACGGTGCCCCGAAATATGATGCAACAGGAACGTTTGAGACTACGGAAGTGCTTGTATCTGCCGAAGCATCGGGCCGCCTGCTTTATTTCGATATTGAAGAAGGAATGTTGCTGAAGGCCGGTGAAGAAGTCGGCGTAGTAGATACCGTACAGCTCTACCTGAAGAAGCTGCAACTGGAGGCGAGCATTAAATCCGTCGAAGAACAGCGCCCTGATATCCTGAAACAGGTAGCAGCCACCAAAGAACAAATATCTGCCGCCCAACGCGAACGGAAACCGTGTGCGAACTTACTAAAGGTAGGTGCGGCAAACCAGAAACAACTGGATGATGCGGAAGATCAGTTTAAAGTGCTCCGCAAGCAACTTGTTGCTCAGAACTCTACTTTGTCCAACAGTCACCAGAGCCTGACGTGGCAAAGTTCATCCGTTGGTATTCAGGTGGCACAGGTGGAAGACCAGTTGAAGAAGTGTCACATCACCTCTCCGATAACCGGCACTGTACTGGCCAAAGTACGCCGAAGCGGGAGAACTCACAGCTATGGGCACTCCGCTTTTCAAAGTGGCCGATACGGAACAGATGTACCTTCGTGCTTACATCACCTCGAACAACTGTCGCAGGTAAAGCTGGGACAGAAAGTAACCGTCTTCTCCGATTACGGCACCGATGAGCATAAGCAGTATCCGGGCGTAGTAACCTGGATTTCGGATACCTCGGAATTTACCCCGAAGACTATCCTGACTAAGAATGAACGTGCCAACCTGGTGTATGCCGTGAAGATTGCCGTGCACAATGACGGGCTGTTGAAGATAGGCATGTACGGGGGAGTGGAGTTTAGTGATTAACGGTTAGTGATTAGTGATTAATTTATGGAACATGCGGTTGTTGTAGATAACGTTACCAAGAAATATGGAGGCGGTGGAGGCGTTGAAGGGTGTTTCCTTGACGTACTTCTGGAGAGTTGTTCGGCATTATCGGGCCTGACGGGGCGGGGGAAGACTTCTCTTTTCCGCATCCTCACCACCTTGCTGCTTCCCGATAGTGGAAATGCTTCGGTGTGCGATCTGGATATAGCGAAGGATTATAAAGAAATCCGTCGTCGCGCGTAGGGCTATATGCCGGGACGCTTCTCCCTCTATCAGGACTTGACGGTAGAAGAAAAACCTGAACTTCTTTTTCAGCTACTGTTTTCCATACCACCATTGAGGAGAATTATGAATTGGTGAAGGATATCTACCAGCAAATAGAGCCTTTCCGCAAACGCCGTGCCGGAGCTTTGTCCGGAGGTATGAAGCAGAAACTGGCGTTGAGTTGTGCGCTTATCCATAAACCGGATGTGCTTTTCCTCGACGAGCCGACAACAGGTGTAGACCCTGTTTCCCGCAAGGAGTTTTGGGGATGCTTCGCCGGTTGAAGGAACAGGGCATCACCATCATAGCCTCTACGCCTATTATTGATGAGGCACGCCAATGTGACCGCATATCGCCTTTATCAATGAGGGACAGATACACGGATAGATACTCGAACGTATTCTGAACCAGTTCGCAAGCATTCTCTGTCCGCCGGGACTGGAACATGGCAAGGTGGAACAGAAAAGATGAGTATGTCATCGAAGTGGATAAAGCTCACCAAACGTTTCGGCAATTTCACGGCAGTGGATCATATCTCTTTCAAAGTCCATCGTGGCGAGATATTCGGCTTCCTGGGTGCCAACGGTGCGGAAAGACTACGGCAATGCGCATGCTTACAGGTTGAGCCATCCCACAGGAGGTACGGCCCGCGTAGCCGGTTTCGATGTTGCCACACGGACGGAGGATGTGAAAAAAATATCGGCTATATGAGCCAGAAGTTTTTCTCTTTACGAAGACCTGAAAGTGTGGGAGAATATCCGGCTGTTTGCTGGGATTTACGGCATGGCAGAAGATGAAATAGCCCGCAAGACCGATGAACTTTTTTGGAACGCATCGGGCTGAGTGCCGAGCGTGATACGCTGGTAAAAATCTGCCCGCTGGGCTGGAAACAGAAACTTGCTTTCTCCGTTTCCATCTTTCACGAACCGAAGATCGTCTTTTTCTGGATGAGCCGACGGGTGGGGTCGATCCTGCCGCCCGTCGCCAGTTCTGGGAGCTTATTTATCAGGCTGCCGACCGGGGAATCACTGTTTTGTCACCACCCACTTCATGGATGAGGCCGAGTATTGCGACCGTATCTCTATCATGGTGGATGGCGTGATTCGTGCTCTCAATACGCCCGATGAACTGAAACGGCAATTTAAAAGTTGCTACGATGGATGATGTTTTCCAGCAGTTGGCACGGGAGGCTGTGCGTACGGCGGATTAGCCGATTCATAACATAATTAGTAAGAACAATGAAACAATTTATAGCTTTTGTCCGAAAAATTCTTCCATATCTTCCGCGACAGGCGAACCATGCTGATATTGCTGGGTATGCCTGTGGTGCAGATTATCCTTTTCGGCTTTGCCATAACCACGGAAGTGAAGAATGTCCGTGTCGCCATTCTCGACCCGTCGAACGATGTTGTCACCGGTGCATTATCGACCGTCTGGATGCGAGTGAATATTTCTCCGTCACCACGAATCTGAATACTCGGACGAGGTTGAGAAGTCTTTCAGACGGGGAGACATTGATCTGGCAGTCATCTTCAGCGAGCAATTTGCGAATCACGTTTATACCGGAGATGCTTGTGTACAGTTGGTGGCCGATGCTACCGACCCCAATACAACAACCACACAGACCGGTTATGCCGCCAACATCATATCCTCTGCCGGAAGCGAAATGCTTCCGGCGGGAATACAGGTTTCCACTATTGTTCCCGAAGTGAAGCTGCTTTATAATCCGCAGATGAAGAGCGCCTACAACTTTGTGCCGGGTGTGATGGGACTGATCCTGATGTTGATTTGTGCCATGATGACTTCCATATCCATTGTCCGGGAGAAGGAGACGGGAACGATGGAGATATTGTTGGTTTCTCGGTGAAAGCCGTTGTTTATTATTCTTGCCAAGGCAGTTCCTTACTTTTGTGCTTTCGTTTGTCAACCTGACAACGATTTTGCTGTTGTCCGTCTATGTACTCGATGTTCCTGTGGCGGGTAGCTTGTTCTGGCTGATTGTGGTATCACTGCTCTTTTATCTTCGTTTCCTGGCTCTGGGCTTGCTGATATCCTCGGTGACGCGGACGCAGGTTGCTGCCATGCTTGCATCGGGATTGATACTGATGATGCCTACCATGCTGCTCTCGGTATGATATTCCCTATAGAGAGCATGCCCTTACTGCTTCAAGGCATCTCGGCGGTGCTTCCTGCCCGCTGGTACATTCAGGCTGTGCGGAAGCTGATGATCGAAGGAGGTGGATATCTCACTGGTATTGACGGAAGTCAATATTCTTGCTGTAATGGCGGTTGCGCTGATTACGATTAGTTTCAAGAAGTTTAAGAACCGATTAGAATAGGAGAGTGGTGGTATGATAAAGTTTCTGATAGAAAAAGAATTCAAGCAGTTGCTCCGTAACTCGTTCCTGCCGAAGATGATTCTTATCTTCCCTTGCATGATTATGATACTGATGCCCTGGGCGGCAAATCTGGAGATAAAGAACATCAACCTGAACATTGTGGATAATGACCACAGCGTCCTTTCGCGCCGCCTTGTGAATAAGATCGGTGCATCCACCTATTTCCGTACAACAGCCCTTCCTGATACTTACAATGAAGAAGGATTGCGCTCCATCGAAATCGGTTCGGCGGATATTATCCTGGAGATTCCCCGCGATTTTGAAAAAGAACTGGGTGACGGGCAAAAGCCCCCGCCTGCTGGTTGCCGTCAATGCGGTGAACGGTACAAAAGGAGGATTGGGCGGCTCGTACCTGTCTTCCATCATTAATGACTATACCGTGAACTGCAATCGGAATCACCGGCAAGGACAATGTCTGCCGGGATAGGATTGCCCCGTTGGCATTTCAACGCAGAATCTGTATAACCCGAACCTGAACTACAAGCTCTTTATGGTTCCGGCATTGATGGTGATGTTGCTGACAATGATTTGCGGCTTTCTTCCGGCGTCAATGTGGTAGGTGAGAAAGAAGTGGGTACTATCGAGCAGATCAATGTAACGCCTGTCTCCAAACTGACGTTTATTCTTGCCAAGCTGATACCTTATTGGCTGATAGGTTTCATTGTGCTTACGATATGTTTCTTTCTGGCATGGTTGCTCTATGGCATTCTTCCTGTGGGGCATTTCGTGACGATATACCTTTTGCAGTGGTCTTCCTGTTCGTGAGTCTCCGTTCGGTCTGGTGATTTCCAATCATTCCGCTACGTTGCAGCAAGGCCATGTTCGTCATGTGGTTCCTGATACTGATGCTGATGAGCGGCTTGTTCACTCCCGTACACAGTATGCCGGAATAGGCACAACTGATTGCCGCACTCAATCCGCTGTACTTTGTAGAGGTGATGCGTACTATTTACCTGGGGGTGGCGGCATTGTGGAGTTACTTCCACAGTTGGGAGCATTGATGGCCTTTGCGGTGTTCTTTAATTTGTGGGCGGTGAGGAGTTATAGAAAGAGTAGTTGAGATTACTCTTTCATAATCCTTTTGATTTCTGCATTTTCTGTACTACAACTGTATAGTTAATTCCACATTTTATTCTACTTTTGCATCCAAATTAATTATATCTGATATCCTAATGAACACGCAGAACCCAACTTATCTCGCCTCTAAGCCGCATTATGAAATCCTGGATGGATTGCGTGGCGTGGCAGCTGTTATGGTCGTAGCCTTCCATCTTCTTGAAGCACATTCGGGTGGCAACCATCTCGCACAAATCATTAATCACGGCTATCTTGCCGTCGACTTCTTCTTTATGCTTTCGGGCTTTGTAATCGGTTATGCCTATGATGACCGTTGGAACCGGATGAGTATCGGTACTTTCTTCAAACGCCGTGTCATCCGCCTGCATCCTATGGTAATTATGGGCAGCATTATCGGCGCCCTTTTTCTTTTTCCTACAGAAATCCCCCTGTTTTCCCAATATAGATAACGTATCGGTAGGAACAGTCCTGATAATCATGCTCTATGGCTGTACGCTGCTTCCCCTTCCTTTGAAGTGGGACATTCGCGGTGGACGGAAATGCACCCGTTGAACGGGCGGCATGGTCGCTCTATTATGAATATATCGGCAATATCCTGTACGCACTGTTTGTTCGTAAGTTCAACAAGGTTGCTTTGTCCATCCTTGTTTTTCTGGCAGCCTGTGCCACTTTGCATCTCTGTCTTACAGCGCCTAATGGTGATATCGTAGGCGGATGGGCATTGAATTGGGAAACAGCAGTATGTGGGCTTTGTCCGTTTGCTCTATCCGTTCTTTGCAGGCTTGCTGCTTTCACGTCTGGGCTGGCTCATACGGATAAAGAAACGTGCATTCTGGTGGTGTAGCCTGATGATTGTAGTAGTTCTTTCCGTTCCCGTATTGGCGGTGAAGATGGCTTCTGGATGAACGGACTCTACGGGCACTTTGCATTATCTTTATCTTCCGGTTATTGTTTCGATGGGGCCGTGGCAAAAAGTGACGGGAAAGCGCTCTGTAGGTATCTGTAAGTTCTTGGGCGATATATCATATCCCGTTTATATCACTCATTATCCACTGATATACATATACAGCCTGGGCATGCAACCATAATGCGACCATCACCGAAGGTCTTCCTTATATGATACTGACCTTTGTCGGAGCTTTCGTCCTTGCTTATGCCTGTCTGAAGCTCTATGACGAACCGGTACGCAAATGGCTGACCAATCGCTTTCTGAAAGGAGCGCGTAAAGGCGAAAATAAATACATCCGGAAATATAAAAGAAACGGGCAGCTTCTCGTAAGAGAGGTTGCCCGTTCTGGTTAATACATCTGTTGGGTTCACTGGAAACCTTATTTCACTTCAATAGATTTCTTGTTCTTCTGTTTTCTTCGGCTGAGAACTTCCGGCAGATTGATGTTCAGCACGCCATTTTCTACTTGTGCTGCAATCTTTTCCTTGTCCACATTGTCCGGTAATATCATGGTCTGTTGGAACTTAGAGTATGAGAATTCGCGACGCAGATAGCGACCGTCTTTTTCTTTTCCTCCTTGTTTTCAGTCTTCTTTTTCCATGCTGATAACCAGATTGTTGTCTTCGTCGATATGAACGTTGAAGTCATCTTTGGTCATTCCCGGAGCAGCCAATTCTACTTTGTACTCCTTTTCCGTTTCCAGCACGTTGATAGCCGGCAGCTTGCATTGGCTTTTTCCATCCATTCGTTATCAAAGAAATCATTGAAGATACTTGGTAACCAATTTTTGAGTTCTTCTAACAGGCATCATAATTTTAGTCTCCCTATCCTTTAAGTTAAACATTCGGTTAGTTCTGAACTTCCGGTCTTGGACTGCTTTCGGGAGCCGTTTCTTAATCACTCCCATGCAGTTCCTGAACCGTTGTTCACAAACATAATCGCAAAACGTATGCCAATTGATTTTAGTTTCGCTGATTAACAAAATGTCACTAAAGTTCTGACAAAATTACTTGTTTTTATGCCGTTTTGTACATTTATTATATAAAATTGCTTTTGAATACTATGAATGTGAAATGTTTCGCCTCCGGCTTATTCGTTTCCCTGATAGTCGAAATAATCAAAGTCAGCCTGTGCCTTTGAAGAAGCGGATACGGCATACAAGCCCAATATGATACCGGTAAATCCGCCGGCAGTTTCGGTACTGAGATAGCGCGTATTCATCTTGGCTATTTCCTGGAACTTATTTCCGGTGGTGGAATAGCCGAATGAATAGAACTCATTATTCCCTTTGACCTGAAGCTGCACTTTTCCTTGAGGGGATATTGATTTCCTTTTCTATATGTTTCAGTTCTCCCAACTGATATCTTAGGACGATAGACTGCTGTCCCTTGGCATCCTGCCTGACAAAAAGATCATAGTGCGAATGATTCTCCATGAATACCGTTATTCGGCTTCGTCCTGCGGTTGCCCTTTCTGTAGTTCAACGGATGTTCCGGCTGTGAAGTCGATATGTTGCTGTCTGCGGCCGATGAAAGTAGGAGAGTCCATACTGTTCAGATTGACGGGAGTTGCTTTCAATCGGAGTGTCTTACCGTTCAGGATGTAGTTCTCCTGTTTGGGATTGCGCAGATAGATCCATTCGGTCCCAGTTTCTTGGTGTTGAAGGTAATGCGGGGAGCTTTCGAGTCAAAAGGTTGCTGTGGAAGAGTGGGGACATCCATCTGTAAGGCTATGGTTCCATCTCCATTTACCACAGGCCAGGCATTCTTATCCCATCGTACAGGTGCGATAAACGTTTCGCGCCCCAGCAGATGATGTGAGCCGGTTTGCGGACGGAATGCGAGACATACCATCCACCACGAACCATCGTGGGCTTCTATCAGATCGGCATGACCGGTTCCCTGTATCGGACTGTTCTGTGCGTTTTTGTTTATATGCGTCAGGATGGGGTTGGCGGGATTACCTTCATACGGGCCGTCAATATCCCGGCTACGGGCAATAGTTACCTTATGCCCATATTCAGTACCTCCTTCGGAAATCAGCAGATAATACCAACCATCTTTCTTATAAATATGTGGCCCTTCCGGATGGCGTCCGCCCGTACCGTTCAGATACGTTTGGATTCGCTTAACTGTTCTCCGGTCATCGGATTTATTTCGCACAGGTAGATGCCTACATCTGGATTGCTGACCAAATAGCACTTTCCATCTTCAAAATAAAGGGATGGATCAATGCCTCCTTGCTTTATCCAAACCGGTTCTGACCATTCACCACGTGGATCAGTGGTGTGAACCAGGAAATTCCCCTTGTCCGGAAACATTGGTGGTAATCATGTAAAACACTCCCTCATTGTATCGGATGGTAGGGCGTAGATTCCGCCCCATGTGCCGGCATTGGTTAACTTTACCTGTGATTCCCGTGTCAGGCAATTCCCCTATCTGTTCCCAGTTGACCAAATCCTTACTATGAAACAGGGGTACTCGGGAAATAACAGAAACTGCTGTTGACCAGATAATCTTCGCCAACACGGCAAACACTCGGGTCGGATGGAAGCCGGAATGATTGGATTTTGATATCCTTGTTGGGCATGTGAGAGATTTGCCAGTCCCATCATAATAAAGATGGATAAGATGATTTTCTTCATATATGTGCCTTTTTTAAAATGATATTATTAGATTTTGCTGTACCTTCACAGGCAAAGGTAAAATCTTTATAGGCAACAGGCAAATGGAAATTAGTACTTTAGGTGTAAATGCAACGTGCATACCCAATTGGAAACAGATGAGAATGTTTATTTGCAGTTTGAAACGCATTCTCCACCGTTTGGCTTCTCCATTCCAGTCGTGGCTGATGACTTTGAAGGTTCCCTACTTCAGAGGTATTTTTTTTTACGTGCGTTCCCAAACAAAAGACATTCGTCATAATCGCCTACTTTCACTATGCGTACGGTTTCCGAAGCATCTTCCGGCAGTCGTTTCAAGTCAAAGCGTCCTTGTGCTTCTTCCTGTGTGATGAATTCTGTGGTAACATCCAATCCTTGCGCAATCACTGCATTTACAGCTTCTTCCAGTCGTTTTACATCTTCTTCGGTAGGAGCAGTTTCCAAAGCATAGTCCAGCTTACTTTTCTTTCTCTCTATATGTGGATACTGACCGTCCACAACCGAAAAAGATTCATCATGGTACGGTTAACTATATGCTCGCAGGTGTGCATAGGAGGATATTCCTGTTTGTTGTGGTCGTTGAGTTGAATTTGTTGTTCCATAATAGACATTCTTATTTTTTTAGACATAAGAACAAAAGTACAAATTTTTTTCTTATGAGTTATTCTTTATGTTTATATTCTCTGAATTTTCTTTTTTTATTTCGATACGTTCACCTCCAAAATTTATTAATAAACCATGATCTGTATTAGTGGCAGTTAAGTAATTTTACTAGTTGGGTTTCATGTATTGGAATAAGATTTTGAACAGCTTCAAGAAAACCAGCGGCAAGGTGCATTCTTACATTATATGCATACTGAATAATCGTTTTTATTAAGCTCTCTATCTCCATTTCTCAAATATTTTTGTTCTTATGTTCTTTTGTCTTAATAAAAAAGATAATATGTCTCATTGGTGTACCTTATACCATGTCAGTAATTTATGGATAGGTCTTTCTTTCCCAAGAATAAGTTGATTGCTTTTCGGAAAAGGATATAGGGTAATGAGGCGAGCACCACTACCAACCGTATAAACTCCTTGACATTTTTTCTTTCTTATTTGTTTTCGTAACCAAATATGTGTCAGACCTTCTACATGTTCAAGTGGAAGTTGTGCTAATACATTTTTTATATCATCTATTGTTATAGGGACATAGAAGTCTTTGGACGGATTCTCTACCATATAGATAGGTAACTTGTCGAATTCTGATGGTTTTTAATAGCGAGTGTTTTTGTCGATACCTGCAAAAGTAGCTATAACCAATGAAATTTACTAACTTCTTTCCTTTTTCTTTAAACAAAATCCTCTTGCAAAAAAGCGCTTGTGAGTCTTACAAGTACTTTTATACAGCATAACACATACATAATTAAGATAAATACTTCTCCCACAAGTAACGCAACGGTCCGAACAACCTCCGGTCACACTCCGTTCATCCGTCATAACTTCCGCAATTCGGTTAGTTCACCTTTAAATTCAGTACTTTCCATAAGACGTCCGTAAATCTTGTGGTAAGCTTACGGTCACGGTATACATGCTTTTTATCATCTGTCAGTAGAGACGGATACTACTTTCCCGTCAGAAATCCGAATTCCATATAAGGATATCCTGTCACACTGATATTTACCGTTGTCCGGGTTTCACTTTGCCCAACCGTTAACGGGTAGCTTTATCTTGCCGATAATATCCCCCGGTCTGCGAGGCCACGATGGAGAAAAACTTTATCTCCGCTGTTCACATTCTGATTCTTTTGCCATACATCGTTGTAAGATAGTATGCCATTTTGCCGGACTAATGAAGAGATATGTCATTTCCAGTCCTCAATGCCTACCTGTAGCTCATCATAAGCAGCTTTTTAATGTTGCCACTAAGTTGTTAGCCTCCCGGCTTCGTTCCATTGAGTTTCCAGAATATTTTGTTGCAACTGTGGCTTCCTGTATTTTGGCGGATGAGCAGAGTCATCATTTCTCTTGTCCTGCTGCTTGTTCAGAAATGCCTGTTTGCCTCTTCATAGTCCGATTGTGCCGTTAGTCCTTCACCAAAAGTTTCTTTTCCGGCTGTGTACAGTCTCAGCTATACGTACCTGTTCCTTATCCAGTTCTGCCTGACGATTCAGATGTTTTTTTATATAGTTGCGAAATATTCCTGCAATTCCTTGCGAGTTGCCTCTATTTTCTGTTCGTAAAGATCTAAAGACAGGAAATTACGATAATCTGTCAGGCTCTTGATAAATGTGGCATAGGCCGCCTGTACACTGCCCAAAGCTAATTGTTGGGAAATACAGTACTGTGTATGCAACTATCTGTCAGGCAGAAATCCCTTGCAAATTTTTTTTTCCAGTAGTAAAACATCCTTTGTCTCTGCGGATTTTCCAGTACGGCAATGATCTTACCGACTTTCACCTGTTCGGTCTTTTGCCATATACTTCCTTTATTTTCCCATTTCCCCGTGCCACTATCCACGGGTGGATGCTCCATAGTGACCGTAATTTCCCGCACTCACTACATCGGATACTTAAAAAACATCCTCCGATAAAGAACAGGGGCCAACTTACAGTGAAATACTGTGATTCCCCACCTTACCAGTGCATGTGGCGGACGTGTCAGTATCTCCTGCACTCCTCCACCTCAGTTCAATATCTTTTTCTTCTTTTTCCCATGCCTCTCAGACTTCCTGCTTATCAGAGTTCCAACTGGTTTTCACTAACCTGTAATAGATACCTTTCTTTACAGTGAGTTCCTCGTGTGTTCCCATCTCTGCTATATGTCCCTGTTCTATTACTACTATCCTGTCTGCATTCCCTGACGGTACTCAGCCTGTGAGCTACCACTACTGATGTCCTTCCTTCGAAAAGATTTCTGCAAATTCTCCATGATGATGCGCTCATTGTTAGCATCAGTGCATTGGTAGCTTCATCGAAGAAAGATGAATTCGATTCTTATATACGGCGCGGGCAATGAGGATACGTTGTTTTTGTCCCTGGCTCAGTCCATGCCCTTCTTGTCCCTATTTTTGTGTTATATCCCAGCGGTAATTCTGCTATGAATCCATGTATGTTTGCCACTTCTGCGGCGTGGCGCAAGCGTTCTTTATCTATGTGTTCCACTCCCGGCGCAATGTTTCCCGCAATACTATCAGAGAAGATAAACCCATCTTGCATTACGACGCCACACTGTTTCCTCCACTCCCGGATACTATAATTTTTCCAACGGCGTATCTCCCAACAGTATTTGTCCGCTTGCAGGCGGATAGAACCCCAATAACAACTTTACGAGTGTTGTTTTTCCACTTCCGCTCATACCAACCACGGCTGTTTGTTTTCCTGCTTTTATCTCCAAATTGATATTGTCCAGTGTCGGAAATTCGCTCAACGGGTCGTATTTAAAATTTAGATTCTCTATTCTCAAATCTTTTCCCACAGGGATTTCCCGTATCAATTGTTTTGTTGGTTCTTCTTCATCCGGCTTGTCCGCACTTCACCCAGACGATTCATACTGAGGCGTGCATCCTGCATGTCGCGTGCGAAAGTTATCAAATCATTCACAGGACTGTTCGGTTGCCCAATGATATACTGTACGGACAGCATCATACCCAGTGTCATTTCTCCCCGTACCACACAAGGCTTTGCTACCAATCCGTTATTATAATGTTCTTGGTTTGGTTTATCAATACCGCTCCCGAATCCTGATATTGTCGCAGGGCAAGGCTACGAATATTCACTTTGAACAATTGTGCCTGTATGCGTTCCCATTCCCACCGTTTTTGTTGTTCACAGGCACTCAGCTTGATTTCCTGCATACCATTTACTAGTTGTACCACTGTACTCTGATTTGGCACTCTGCTGTGCAAAACGCTTGTGATCCAGTTCCGCCCGGGCTTCTTCATGAAAAGCCAAACATAAGTTACATAGAGCACACTGCCTCCCATGAAGATAAGGAAAATCATCCAATTATAGAGTAACAGTACAATACCGAAAACCACGATGTTGAATGTAGAAAACACTACACTCAAACTACTTCCCGTCAGGAAATTCTGAATACGTGTATGGTCGTTGATGCGTTGCAGGATATCTCCTGTCATTTTAGTGTCGAAGTATTCCATAGGGAGCTTCATTAGCTTAATGAGGAAATCTGAAATGAGGGCAATATTGATACGTGTTCCCAGATGTAACAATATCCAGCCACGAATAAACTCCACGGCACTGCTACTGAAACTCAACATGAGTTGAGCTATCAGTATTAGGTATATAAAGCTAAGGTTTTGATTATTAATTCCAAAGTCTACGATGGATTGTGTAAGAAATGGGAGCATTAGTTGTATCATGCTGCCTAAGAGCAAACCTAACAACAGTTGTCCAATCAAATTTTGATAGGGGGAGAAGATATGAATATAGAAATCTAACACCTTTACGGTCAATGGTTTCATCTTCGTCTTTCATCGCATAGAATTCGGGAGTCGGTTCCAGCAACAGCGCAACCCCTGTATTTTCTCCATTCTTTTCGCGAACTTATCCAGCAACGGCTAAATTCTTCTTTGGTATATTTCAGTTTTTCCCGCTCCGGGATCCGGCATACCCATACTTGCTGATTGTTTATTTTTAGACTGTAACAAAGTGCTGTTGATTCAATGTACGATGCAAGGCAGGGGGAGCTTCCAGGAGTTTGTTATAATCTACTTGCACGCATATACTCCGGAAAAGCCTAACTTCTCAGCAGCCTCACTGATACCCAGTATAGATACACCTTCACGGGTGATGAATGATTTTTCCCTTAACCCACAGTGAATAGTGCTTACCATAGTAAGCAGACACCATGCGGAGACAGGTGGGGGCCACAGTCCATGACATTATGCTGGATGTAAAAGGGAAACTTTTCATAGCTACATAATCCTAAAACATTTAGAACGCAAAAATGCTCTTTAGAATCTCATTTTTGAATAAGACTGTCTAAAACTTGTATAAGCCTTTCTCCATGCAAATCTTTTTGCAATGATACGTTGTTCTTTATCTATCAAAAGTTTATAGGGATTACTTAATGTTCAACTGCCGCAATAATCTGAGCGTTGGCCATTTAGGATATGTCCCTATTAGATGCTTAAATATTTGTGTAGAATCTTCATTTATAGCTTTCTGCCAAGCTTCTCGTTTATCATCAAGAGAAACAGCATACACGGCAAAATTTATTAGGTATTTCTGAAAGCATGTTTGATTGTTGGCATTTCTTGGACGACATGGTTTGCACCAACTTTGCCCAGAAATCGACTAATGTATAATCTATATCTAAATTACTTGTTGATATTTTATTTCCTTCTATATCAAAAAAAGTAAGTGCTAACTTGCTTCCAAAAGATAGATCCAGTAATTCAATTTGAAGTCTATTCTTTCTCAATTCAAAAAGTCTTTCTCCTGCATTCTTTGATTCTTCGGATATAGGAGCAAGTTTTTCTATTCCCCACAGACTCCTGTAACATGAGATGATTAGGAAATTTTTTAGCTACTAATTTTGATAATGCTTTTATTTCAGGTTTTCTTTCTGGAAAATCTACTGATAATATAATATAAAGCATCATGGACTATATATACCCCCAATTTAGCTGTTTTAACCTGTTCATTGATTTAATAAACCACTCAGTTTAAGATGCTCATCTACTATCTTTTTTTATCTTCTGAAAATTAAATCTTGCAATTTCGAACGATATGCCATTCTCTTTGCCAAAAGACGTACATGCTATTGTTAAACTCCCCTTTAACGGCTTTTTTATAGGAAAAGACTCCCCGTCAGATTCTTCCACATTCATTTATAACACATGAATCCGGTTCTATTGGAAGCGAAAGTTAGGACCATTTTTTGAAAAATAGTATTGCTGCTTCACATTCAATAGGTATATTTGCCTACCAATTGCTTTACATTGGCCTTTTTTTCAATAAATACAGAGTCAAATATAACTCTTTTCATTACCAGAGAGCCACCCCTTGAAACCATATAGATAAATCATTGGTCCTCGCTACAAAACATAATTGTCTAAAAAAGACAATCTTAGCTCTTTTTTCACTAGGGCCAGAGTTTATAGCAAGTGTCATTTTCGTATTGCTAAAGGCAATTTGTACGTTTACAGAAATGGATAAGGTCAGAAACGATAATAAAATAAATAATATCTTTTTTCATATGTAATAGACTTTTTTTATGTTGCTAAATATGAAAGCCAACGCAGATAGAATGTCTCACAAGTGTCTCATTATCTGTTTTTTGCAGAATTCCTTCAATTTTACATTTTATCTTACTAAAAATAGTAGCGAAGGTATAAAATACAGAGATCTGAAACCTTAACGATTGATCGTTTATGAGGGACACTTTTCATTTCTGAATAAGACTGTCTAAAACTTGTGCAAGTCGCTCACCACGTAAATTTTAGCAACGATACGTTGGTCTTTTGTCTATCAAAAATTTGCTGGTATGGCTTTTATTCAACCGCTTAATAATTTTGTTTTTTTTCCATTAGAAATGTTCCAATAACATGTTGAAAAGAAAATGTTGAATCCTCTTTATTGCATTTTGCCATGCTTGGTGATCCGTATCAATAGAAAACAGCATAAAATGTAGAGCTCCTTTTATATTGTTTTGCAACTTGTTTTTTATAATAGGATTTTCTTTACGACAAGGCTTGGCACCAACTCGCCCAAAAATCAATGAAAACATATTTGGAGTTATCACTTGTAGATACTTTATATCCTTTATTATCAGGAAAGGATAGTGAAATATTTTCTCCTATTGATGTATCTAACAACGGAATTTGATATATTTCTCATCCATCATATATTTGAATCCTTTCATTGGCCTTTTGGGCATAAGATGAAGAGGCCTTTTTCTTTGCAGATTCTTGCAAAGACATTATTAATTGGAAAACCTTCAGCCGCTTCATCAAACATTTTTTGCCCTCTTGAGGGAAATCAGTCCGTAAATATATGCAAAGATTATAAACTGCACATGGGTGCTTATACGTTCTAATTAATGAACTTAAGCTATTGAATCTGTCTTTTGTAATTTAACAATACTATTCTTTGTTCTCCTTACTGTAAATTCCCTTTAATTTATCTCTATAACTTTTACCTTCTATAGCTTTATGCATAAAATTATTAAGTTCGCCTTGAAGAGCCTTTTTGGAGCAATAATTTCGCCATCTTCTTTTTTCAATATTCATAATCACACAAGAGTCTGGTTCCATTCCTACTTCTAATTGGCAAGGTCCATTTTTAGAAAAAGTACGAATAAGGATTCTGCCATAGGTAGATATGCCTGTAATTCAACTGAATGCTGTCCTTTTCTATGTATGCAGAATCGAAAATTGCAACTTCATTTCCGGATATCCAGCTCTTACATCCATGTAAATATACCCATTGCCCTCACTACAGATATATAATCATCTAGTTGTAAGACTATTTTTGAATTATTCTGTTCCTCTTTTTTATAATTATCAGAAGAAAGGAATATACTGCTGGAAATTAGGCCCAATAATGATACATAAATGAAATATTTCATAATACATTATTTTAAATATGGAATAAATATCTAACAAAACTTATTTGAAACATCCATAATAGACATTTCAAATAAGTTTATCGTTTTAATAGTGACTAATAATCACATTAACCACATCGTTAATTAGCGATTGACCTTAGACTTTTTAATAGCTTACAGTCTCTTTGCAACTTACACGACTAGCATCAGGATTTTGATCCAAAACAGCTTGTGTTGCCTCTTTTTACAGTCAATCCAGTCTGTACTATACTGCGAAAATATGTACCTTGGTCATCTACAATCATACAGGTTATTGCACCACCTCCAGCGATGGCATTCATCTGAACCTTGTTCAGTTTGAATGCTTCAAACTACTTAAATTTTTTCATGGTAATAAAAAATTAAAAGTAAATAAAAAAGTTAGCTCGGATTTTTTTTAAGCTGGCTCCAAAACAGCTATTACTTCTCGAGAATAATATCTTTATGTCAATACATATCTTAAATCTGATAGCGGATACATTTCTGGTATATAGTGTTTATTCACTATAACAGATGGAGTTTGATTTATTTTCTGTTCCCGACAATATACCTGTTGCTTCATCCACAAATCTTGTACTTTAGTTGTTATACTGTAATTGTCTGCCTCTTTAATATGTTTTGTTTCATACCACTCTCCCAAAAAGTTGCATTGCCTTATTCAGCCATCAGTGTAATAAGCTGTAATGATAATTTGCGCAACTTCCTCACCCTGTTTATCATTTGGAAATGTCAGTAATACTAATGATACCGGGATTTTTGAAGCTATTTCTTTTTACATGACGGTGAATTCTTGCACAGTTCTTACAATTGGGATTTGTTACTATCATCACTCCGCTATCACCTGTGTTTTTGACTATGTAGTGTGATGTCCAGGCCTGCCATCTCCTTTATTTGAGGATTGAGTGTCAGTAGTTTTTGGAATATTTCGGATTAAATAAGCCACTAAAATGTTTCTTTATAGAAATTCTCTCCTTCTCCTTATTCTGAATAGTCCTTAGTTGTATTCCAAGAATCAGACAGATGCATCCTATAGTAGCAAACGCAAAGAATGAGTAGAATGAAAAAACTATATCAAAGTAGTTTCTTAACACATAAAGAGTAATCGCATTGCCCCATATTGCTAAATTTACTAACATGCAAAGCATGCAACCTTTTGGGAGGATGAAGATCTGATAAATAATAGAATATAAAAGTAAATACCACCGCAATCACACAGCAAATGATAGAAATTCCATAAAAATCATTCCATCGGGTCAAGGAAAACCAAAAAAGAACGGCAAAGTAGAGCAGAGATAATTCTCCTAATCCTACATCTGCTATACTTGACCCTTTGGAATGAAGTACTTCATTGCAGTTCACTACTTTCCCTATATGGCAAAACTGCTCCATGAATTGCCCATTTATCTGTTCTTTGTAAAGGATAGCGATAGACACTAGAATTCCAAAACTTAATGTACATAAATAGACAATAAATACAGGTACTTGATTTTGAGAAAAAAGCAGTCTGGATTCCCAATATTAAGATAAAAAGTATAGCAATGATAAATTTATAACGTAGCAAATTGAAAAGGATATTTTTTATTACGCAAAAATGTTCGTTTGATGTCTTTTCAGTAGCTTCTCCGAACAAGACAGTACCTGACCAATGCTGCAAGAACTTGTCTACCGATGTATGATGTTTTTTTCCGTCTCCATTAAGAATTCTACGATGAAATCATCCTTTTTCGTCACTACACAAAAATTGATTTCTGTCCACCTTAAGTATTGTAATGAAAAGGAGCTTCCAATTGTGGAAAATAATCGTGTGACGGAAGCTGATATACTTCATTCTTTACATGAAGCACATCCAATGCATCACTGATACTTCGTATGCTATCTCCCAACGGAGTGTTGAGCAAACGATGCACAGTGCCTCTACTCACTTTTACAGATAGTGCCTGTAAATAATGATAAAGTACAATGTCGATATTATCAACTTCGGTCATGATTACTTTTTGTCTATTTATCAGAATGTTATAAAGAGAAATGTCCTTCCAATGATATTTCATTAGAAATAATTTCTATCATATAATCTCCGTATCTTTTTCCGTTTAAGTCAATAGAAAAGCTTGTTGGATTGATGAACAACTCTGAAGAAACTATCTCTCCGGTAGTTTTATTAGCAATATTGATTGTAACAGTAGAGAATACTGTTTGAAAATCAATTGTTACTACCTTATTATATAAGGAAGCACATACAGGTTGGGAAATAGTACTACGAACTTTAGGGGCGTCTTCTCCGACTTGTATCACCAACTTGCTCACTTGGTTCCCTGTCACCATTCTTTTGTGTGAGAACGATCACAGATTTTCCAAAAATAGACTGTGCATTAACAGAAATGCCGAAAGCTAAAAACGAAAATAAAATAAATAATACCTTTTCATATATATCAGACTTTTGTTTTGTGCTGCCAAATTACAAAAGTCTAGACGAACAAAGTGTCTCAAAAAGTGTCTCACGACCTAATTTTTGCAAAATTTCTTCAAAATCACAATCTTGCTTAGTATCAATTCGCTTAAGTAGGGCATTTTTCTTTCGATAGAGTGTTGCTCTGGAGAGATGCAACAAGTATTCTAAATGGGAGAATGGAAATCCTATCAAACTTAAACATATCAGATGAAGTTCTTCTTTAGATAATTGATACTTTGCACAAAGCTCTGTTATGGCATTATTCCATTCCATATCCATCTCGGCCACAAACTCCTGCCATTCCTGATCGCTTATTTCTTTATCTGATGCATCTTTATCCAGATGATCTTTTATAATTGCCTGCATTTTTTCATAAAGTGGCGAGTGTAGAAAAGCCTCTTTTGCCAGAGCTTTGCGCTTCAAGACCATTTCGTCCAGTTCATCCTGTAGCTTTTTTCTTTTGTTCTTTATTGACTTGATGCGAAGCTAATTCTTTTCTCAGACTTTCAATTTCCAAATCTTTTTGTACTATATCAATCTGTAGCTTGGCATAATGTTGACTTAAATCTTGATGTGCCTTTTCTATTTGTTGCTTATCCTTTGCAATAAATAGTTTTTTTCTTCGGTATCGTTTGTATAGAAAATCGTAATTATGATAATTATTACTATTATCAGAATGAAAACACATAGGTATGTATTTAAACGCCATTTATAATATAGCTTTTGGAGCATGGTTTGCGCATCAGTTTCTGCTTTGATTATTTTATTGGTAACTATATTTCGACAGAAATTTATATAAACTGTCTTTGTATGCAGAACTATTTCTTTCCAATTCCATAGATAAAGTTGCATTTCCTGAATCATTGCTATATCTGCTAAAACGCATATAAGTATCGGCCTTTTTCCGTAGTCTTTGCTCACTAAACTTTTTTATTTAAATAGAATGTAAAGCGGAGCATATTGCTCAGATTTATAATAGGCACTCCTAAAATAAAAAAAGCCCTATAAGCTCGCGCAGTGTCTCTTCGCAAGGAAAGATTTAGTTTTAGCATAATGTAAAGCCTTTCTTTTTGTCCCATTCGAGTATACAAACGGTTTAGTGATGCCGATATATCGGCCTTTTTAATCTATTATATCCCATTTTATCTGTTGCCATAAAAAGCATTCGATAGCTTTTGTTCAGCAATTGAAAATAATCGTTTCCCTTCGATAAAGCAATAGAACCTTGCTTGACAAAGCTTCAGCCCAAAGAGTAGTATCTTTTTAATTCTATGGCAATAATCTCCACCAATTGATAGATAGAGTCTGCCTTTGATTGAAGTCCTGTATATTATATATATCCTATATGTTATTATATATCAACCCTAGTTGTCTCTTTCTTTTTAGATTTTTCCGTGCAAAGCCAGCAGCAATAAAATTTCTGATAGCTTCTGCCTGCTGATTCACTCTCATATACACATCCCTCAATAATAAGTGCCTTTTGCTTGCATCTTTGTATCTCCTAATAGAATCATAATAGTGAACTGCTATCTCGTATCAATGAATCATCCTTCTGTACAACGAAGTTTTTATCTTGCGCATGCGTCAGCAGCAATGCATAGTATGCATTATCAGCTCGTGTAGAAAGTAGGTGAAATGCTTTTTAAGAATATTCAAGGCACTATCCGACGCAGCTGCATAAGTGAGTCTGCCTTTTAAGCAATTGCTGGTTGTAGTCTCTAGCCGAATGGTACAAGACGATAGCAAAAGACATAGCGAATAATATAATAATGACAGTATCATTGCTTGTCGTAGCTTTCAATGGAGATATAGTCCACGAAGAAGTGGTGTTTTTATGCTACTAAGGTACATATTCTGATGGAAGCATGGCAAACATTATAAAGAATGAAATAGCAATACGTAACTGGAACGAAGTACTGAT
>VOFC01003371.1_pt1 | contig 36333 bp, 60 predicted proteins | sample 5384161 | NCBI WGS metagenome assembly VOFC01 (sample SAMN12384722, study PRJNA508395) | human gut metagenome | isolation source: healthy gut B | host: Homo sapiens | reverse complement strand
TGGAAAACAGACTGTATCCAACAACCTTGACCTGCTGAAGATACCAGGCCTGCGCGTTCAATCGGTCAACTTCCAGTCGCCATGTTGATGGCAGCCAACATCGGTGAATGGCTGTTGCATGCGCCGCAGCGGTATTGCCAGTCCATAGACTGTTTAGCTCTGGGCATTTTCTTTCCTCCGTTTTATTGCATTATGAGCTGTGCGGGTTGTCAGTCGCGCTGCCTGGCATGCTCCTTAACTTTCACCCAAGCACAGTTCCGATAAACGCTTTGGTATAATGAAAAACACCTGCTCTGCAAAGGGTTTCGGTTCAGAAAGTTTCGCACAGATTTTCAAAAGATTTGGACATTTAATTCAAATACTAAAAGTGCCTTTTGTGTGTCTCCGATGGCGTAAGATAAGTTTCCTGCAGGGCCTGAATTGCAATTCGGCCCTGGCTGGCTGAAAGGCCCACAGAGGGCCTGGGGGTAGCAATAGGCAGAAATGTCAAAGATCGGCGTCACGATCAGATCCCTATTTCAGCCCCGTGCCGCATTCGGCTGCGGGTGTAAAGACCGTTGCCCAGCTGCCCGTACGCGCGGCGACAAAAAGCCGCCATGGCGCACCCGCCGTGCCGCCAACATCCGCCAGATGGCCAGAGCCGGTCACCCCTTACGCCCAGCCAAGGGCGTTCAGTCGCGTGAAAAACAAGTATTAACCATAGCAACATCACTTCGCGCCAGCATTATGTTATATGGAGTTATTAATGCGGCGGGGCAGGTTGTCCGCTGCGGCCTGCAGAACCTCAGAATGGAATTTCCCATCTTTTTCTTCAGCGGTATAATGTATGGGCTGAAGCCCATTATCCATACAAAAGCCGCAATTCACGCCGTCATGGAAGGAGTGCCATCGCTTAAACGTGTCGATCATCCAGAATTTGCTGTATCGTCAGTCCGGCATGCAACCAGTCAATGGGTTGGAAAAGCCGACCAAGTGGAATGGCAGGCATAGATCAGATTGAACAGCTGGCCGCGGCAGTTCCGCCAGTACCCAAGCCCATCTCTCCAGTTAACGGCGGCAAAGGGCACGGCCATTCAGTTCGCAGGGGAAACCAGCCATGGTTTTGGGCCAACCACCTGACCAGAGATGGCGGCTACAGCGGTTACGCCCGTCAGCAGCCCCAAGGTTTTGCTCGACGATTGACCGGTTGACCACAAGCAGGTGCTACCGATGTTTGAGCTGTCCAAACTATGCTCACCTTCTGGCTTCCATGGTCATTGATGGTCATGGAATGTCGAATCGCACGTGACATTAACGCTCCAATGTCGCAGGTATCGAGGAGAAAGCAAGAAAACCATACGCCCGCCGAAGAACTGTAAATTGATATTATGAGAGGCGGCGAAGGGAACACCGTACTTTCCTCATAAGAATGGGCGGATGAGGTGCCATCAGGTCACTCAGTAGCCTTGGGACGCCTGTGTTAAAAAAATTTGAGTGACTGCCCATCCATTTACCGCCCTGATGTTGGCGACGGTATTTGCGCACCGGTGCTGGTGACGATGCCGCTGTAAATTGACCTGATGCCCGACCCGACGCCTAACGGTCACGACCGACATAACTCCGGACGGCGTCGCGTGTCAGTCGGCGCCCGTCACCAGCTCCAGTATGGAGAAAGTCGTGTCAGACCGTCGGCGACAGGATCAACCTTGTGCTGAAGGTCGTTGACCACGCCTCGGCCCCGGTACTGCGTCAAGCCGGAGGAGATCTCCGCGCGCATCAACTCCGCCGTGTTCACCTACACCGGCACCGGCGAGATTGGCCAGCTGTTCGACAGCAACGACGACCCCAACGCCACCCGCCTGCAGAACGTCCGCAACGGCTCTGGCCTCGCCGGAGGAGGTTGCGGCGAACGCGCAGTATAACTATTACAGCTACGTCATTTTGTTCCGCGATGTCATCTACAACGGCGGCGGCAATACCGTGCCGATCAACCTGTCCTATCTGGACACCGCGAACCGCTGCAGCAGTTCAGCGTGACGATCGGCCAGTGCGTGGACAAGGACCAGACGACCTCGCCGAACCTGCTCGTCCGCACCTCCAGCTACGGGGACAGCGTCACCGCAGGGCAGGCGTTCGACCTCTCCTCGGCCCTACGCCACCGACGGCAGCGAGGACCTGACGACGTTATCGTCTCTCTGACGCTGCCCGAGAATATCTCCCTGAACGGCGGCAGCCTGTCCAGCTACCTCGGCACCATCTGCCCCAAGCAGACCCGGGACGTCACGTTCAGGTCATGCCCGCCTCCGGCTTTACCGGCACAGTGGCCAGCATCACCGTCAACATGAGCGGCACCGGCGCTGTCACCGGCAAGGAGTGACAGCGGCACCACGACGATTTCCGTGCCTATAAGCCAGCCCAGGACCGCTTTGAGGTCGGCCAGCTCGAGCTGTCTGGCGACACGATCTATGTCGGCGACACCGGCAGCGTCTCCCTCCTACGTCAACAAGGGGCAAGAACCCCCGTCAGCAATTTAAAGCCCGCCTGACCGGCACCAATCTGGGCGCGGGCAGCTACCAGTACCTCGGCAACCTGAACGCCGGCACCGAGGGCAGCGTGGACTTTGACATCGTCCCCGATGCCGCGGGCACGGTCAGCGGCATCATCACGCTGAACTACGAGGATGCCTCCGGCAACCCGCAGACCGTCTCCAAGGACTTTTCTGTCAGTGCCGAGGAGATGAGCATGGACGACTTCAACTATGACCCCTCGATGGACGATACCAGCCCGAGCAGACCGGCATGCCGGTGTGGGCGTGGGTGCTCATCGGCGTATGCGGCGCGGTAGTCGTTGTGGTAATTATCGTGGTTGTGGTCCGCAAGCGCAAGAAGGCCAAGGCGCTGGCCGCACTGGAAGCAGAGGACAGCGATGAAGATCTCTGATGAAATCAGCCTGTCGGCGCAACCTGCTGCGCCGCAAGGCCGCACGGCACTTACGTTGGTGGGCGTCGTCATCGGCACCTGTATGGTCGTGCTGATGATCTCGCTGGGCATCGCCCAGACCAAAACCAACGAGGAAATGCTGCAGAGCTGGGGCGACCTGACCCAGGTGCAGATCTACGGCTACGGCATGATGCAGGGCAGCGACGGCAAGCCGCTGTATCTGGACGATGCCGCGATCGCCAACATCAAGCAGATCCCCCACGGCGGCGGCCACGCCCTACGCGCAGGCGGCGTATAATCTGGAGGGCACCATCACGGCGGGCCGCAATGACCGCTACACGATGGAAATTTACAATTTGATCGGCATCGACCCCACCGCACTGGAGCCGATGGGCTTCGCCCTGCAGAGCGGCAGCTGGCTCACGAACACCCCCGCCAGCGAGAAGGCGGCGAAATTACAGATTTTGGTCGGGCGGGTCCACCGGGTATGAGTTTGCGACTCGCGCAAGAGCCCCAACAGCCCCAAGCGCTACCGCTGGCAGGCCAGACCGATGCCAACGGCAAGGAGCTGCCGCCCTTTGTGGACATCGACAAGGACAAGATGACCCTGACCATCCGGACCGGCGAGGGCTCCACCGAAAAAACCCGCAGCTGGGAGCTGGAGGTCGTGGGCGTGCTGGAGCCGGACGGTGCCAAGGGCTACTGGACCCAGAGCGGCATTGTGCTGCGCATTCAGGACATGAAGATGCTGCAAAAGGTCTACAACGACATGACCAAAACCAAGACCGAGGAAAAAGAGCTACGAGCAGGTTCTACGTCAAGGTCGATGACCTGAAAGAACGTCACCGACGTTGAGACGGCCATCCACGAGCTGGGGTTCACGAACACCTACTGATGAACCAGCAGCGCGAGGAAATGCAGAAGCAAGTCATGAAAGCCAGATGATTTTCGGCGGCATTGCGGCGGTCTCGCTGCTGGTGGCGGCTATCAACATCATCAACACCATGACGATGGCCATCTATGAGCGCACCCGGGAGATCGGCGTCATGAAGGTTCTGGGCTGCGAGCTGGGCAACATCCGCACGATGTTCCTGCTGGAAAGTTCAACCATCGGGTTTATCGGCGGCCTGATCGGGCTAGGCGTTCAGTCTGCTCGCCAGCCTTGTTTTGAACAACCTTTCCACAATTTTAGCGGCTGGGGCAGGGGCTGGACCTGTCCGGCCTGATGGGCGGCGGCTACTACATGGGCGGCGGTGGCAGCGCCGCTTCCGATCATCCCGCCCTGGCTCATGCTGGCGGCGCTGGTTTCGCCACGCTGGTGGGCCTGTTTTGTGCCGGCATCCTGCCCGCAAACAAGGCGGTCAAAATCAGCGCCCTGGAAGCGATACGCCACGAATAAAAAAAACTTTGGCTAAAAAACATCCCGCAGTTTTGATGTGCGGAGGGGTGGACCGCCGTTTTTTTCCGCTTACACCTGTTTTTAACAACATTTCGGACTTTTCCAACCGCGGGGTTCTACAACTATAGGAAGTTTTCAACATTTTCCAACAGGAAAATAAGGTCCCTGCAGAGGCAGCCTTTCCACTGCGGTTGAAACGTTCTCGTTTTTCTTGCGAATAATCGTTATTTTATAATTTTCCACGCCGTTTTCACGAGTTTTCCACAGGAAAACCCGGGAAACGGGATGAAAAACCGGTTTTTTTTTTTTCCGGTGGAAAAATTGTACCTTATGTAGGGATAAGCGACCCGTTTGTTACGCCTATATCTTGTTTACAAACGGTTCATTTTTGCCCCATGTATAGGTTGTGAACGGTGGAAAAATAAGAGTTTTCAACATCACTGTGGAAAACGGTGTGGAAAGAGTTTTCTCACAGTGGGGGAACAAGGAGGCTGCCTCCGGCCTCGCCCTCGGGACCCCTCCCCAATATGGGGGCGGTGCAAAAAAAGGCAACCTCCCCCACGGTGGGGAGCCCCTCCGCCTGGCCTGCCACCCACCTGCCGCCGCGGCCCCCCCCAAAGCAGCCCCGGCTTTACAGTCAGGCTGCTTTTTTCAACACTGTTGTTTAAAACTCGATCTTGCCAAAGGCGAAATCGTCACCGTCGTGGATGCGCTCGGTGGTTTTGGGTGCCATCGGCTTGGCTGCGGGGTCGCGCGGGGCATCCGCAAAACTCGCGGGCGGGCACGCTGGAGCGCGGGCCGCCGTAGCGCGGGGGCCGCCGCGGTTGTCGCGGCGGGGGGCCTGCCCGTATCAGGGCCTCTGCCGCCCTCACGCGGGCCGCTGGGGCCGCGCCCGCCGCGGTTGTCACGGCGGGGACCGCGGCCGTCACGGCGGCCGCCGCGCTGGTTGCGGGCGTTATCGCGATCGGGCAGGTTGCTGGCGTTGGGGTCGGTGGAGTAAAGCACCACATGGCGGGCCGGGCCGTCGCCCTTGCTCTCGCTGCGAACACCCTCAATGTCCGCGATAGCGGTGTGGATGATGTGGCGCTCGTAGGGATTCATCGGCTCCATCTCGTAGTAGCAGCCGGTACGGATCACGCGGTCGGCAATGCGCTTTGCCAGGGCAGAAAGATCATCCTCGCGCTTGTTGCGGTAACCGCCCACATCCAGGCCCAGCTTTACGTAGGGCCCTCCATGCGGTTGATGACCAGGCTGGCCAGGTAGGACAGGGACTCCATCGTCTCGCCGCGGCGGCCGATCAGCGCGCCCATGTGCTCGCCGGAGACTTTCAGGATGGTGGCAGCGCCCTTCTTGACAGCGGTGAAGCTAAAGTTTTCCACACCCATCAGGTTAAAGATGGGAGTCAGGTAGTCAACGGCAGCCTGCAGGCGGGGGTCCGCGGCGATGTCGAGGGGAACCTCGACTTCCTCACCGGGGACGGGGGCCAACTCGGCAACCATCGACCATATCCTCAACGACTGCTTTCTCGATTTCGGGGGCTGTCTCGTCGGAGATTTCAACAACTTCTGCCGGCTTGGTGGAAACTTCAGCCGGCTTTTCCGCCTCCACGCTCCTCGACCTTCACGAGGACCTTGGCGGGAATGGTCTTAAACAGCTTGCGGGTGGGGAATTCGAGGACTTCGTAGCTTACGTTGCTGTCATCACGGTCAACGCCGAGAGCCTCGCAGGCGGCCTGCACCGCGGCTTCTACGGTCTTGGCGCTCATTTCCATACTGCGCATAGGGGGACCTCCTTCTTATTTCTTATCGTTACGTTCATCACAACGGGGAGCGGGGCGGGCACATATAGAATGCGCCCCTACGGTCACCCTTATTTCCGCCAACGGCGCAGGGCAATGCTCGCCCCTCTGGTCTCTGACTCGCAGAGGGCGCCTCTTTTGCCGTGTAATCAATCCTTATTCAGCGGGGTGGTGCGCTCGTCTTTGTAGAGCTCGGCTTCCAGCTGGCGGGCACGCTCCAGGCGCAGCTTGTTGGCCTCACCCAGGGTGACCTCTTTTTCGACCTGCTTACCGTTCTGCTCGACGGTGACGGTGCGCTTTTTCTTACGCTTCTTCTCGGCGCGCTTGGCGGCAAGCTCGGCCTCATACTGGGCCTTGAACTTTCGGGGCTGTAGATCTTGTAGGTCACGTAGGACTGGAAGATCTGGACCACGTTGGACACGCCGTAGTACAGGGAGAAGCCGACGGGGGCATTGAAGCAGAACGTGACGAACATCAGGTTCATGACGAGCATCATGACCTTCATGCTGCCCTGCATCTGGGCATCCATGCCGGAGAGCTTCTGGGTGATGAAGTAGCTGGCGAACATCGTGACCGTGGCGATGGCCGGGAAGATGGCGATGGGGGTCAGGTGGAAGCCGGGCACATCGCACATATCCATGCCGAAGAAGGAGGTGTTGAAGTTCTGGATCTCTGCCACGATGTTGGCGGGGATGATGGACGGGTCGATCACAGCGCCGTTGTGGATGGCCTGGATCAGCGCGGTCTGCATCGGGGAGGTGTTGGTCGTGGCCAGGCCGATGGCCTCGCACGCGGCCTTGACGGCCTCATTGCTGACGCCGAAGATGTAGTGTACGGGGTAGTACACAACGCCCAGGAAGCCGAACAGCACCAGCATCGTCAGCAGCATGGGCAGGCAGCCGCCCATGGGGTTAAAGCCGTGCTCCTGCTGGAGCTTCATCAGCTCCTCCTGCTGTTTCTGGGGGTCATTTTTGTACTTCTGCTGGATCTCATTCATCAGCGGCTGAAAAACAGCCATCTTTGCCGAGGATTTCTGCTGATGGATGCTCAGGGGGAAGAGCAGCAGCTTGAGGATGAGGGTGGCAACGATCATGGTTGCCGCGTAGTTGCCGATGAAGCTGTACAGGATCTTCACCAGCGGGCCGAATCAATACGGCCAGGAAATACATAAAAGACATAGCCTTTCCTTCTGCCCCGTCTGCGCCCGGGACCTTTATTTTTTATGTAGGTCTCTGCTGCGCAGTGCAAAGACACATGAGAGGCGGATGTTGAAAAGCCTTCTAGATAATAAAAGGTTGGTGGGCCGCGGGATGCTGGCGGACCGCTTGCACCACATTCCGCCGTTTAACGGGGCGCAAAACTCTGGGATGCGCCCGTGCAGCTCAGGCTAGGTGCCGCGGGCGGATATGGACATCGCGCCTGCTACGGCGCAGCCCCCCCGAGGGAGAAGCCTTTTATCTATTATCTTTCGTCAGCCTTCGCTCCGGGTTGACCCACTTACCCTTTTCGGGTACCGGGTCATAGCCGAATTTTGCAAAGGGCTGGCATCTTAAAAGGCGCCACACCGTTAAAATCAGACCCTTTACAAGGCCGTGTACGGCGAGTGCCTGCATGGCGTATTCACTGCAGGTGGGTATGAACCGGCAGTGATGCCCCGAGGTGCGGACTGATATATTTTTTGTAGCCGCGCAAAAGCGCGATGAGAAGCCCGGGCGATCATTGCGGGGCCGTCTCGCCCGGGGGCCGGGGCGGCCTTGTCGGGCAGACCGGCCTTTTGCAAACAGCTTGCCCAGCGTTTTGCTCAGCTGGGTGCTTTTCAGGCGGGGGGTCTGGCCGCGGGCGACGAGGATGATGTCATACCCGCCGATGTTCCGGGCCAGGTGTTCCGACAAAGCGGCGCGCATGACGCGGCGGGCGCGGTTGCGCTGCACCGCATGCCCGACCTTTTGGTGGCGGTCAGCCCGATGCGGGTATAGCCCAGCCGGTTTTTGGCCACATACAGCACACAGTGCGGGTGTACATAGCTTTTTGCCCCGGCCATATACCCGGTTGAACTGCCAGTTTTTATTTAAAGTGCGGTAACGCATAGGTGAAATCCTTTATGGATAAAGCTTCCCCCTCGGGATAAAAAAAGCTGCCGCCAAGCAGGCGGCTGATGAGGGGCGCAAATGCCCCGGTGCCCATTTGCCGGCAGCTTCGCGGGCGTTTTTGGAATCCGTCCGCGGTCGGTATGGACACCTTTTGGCCTTGGCCAAAGGCATTTTTTTTTCCTATCTTTTATCTATATTATAATGAATCCCTTCTGTAAAGCCATATTTGAAAAAAGGGCTGCTGATTTTACAATCAGCAACCCTTTTGTTCACATAATCTCTGAAACAATCAGACAGTCAGGCTCTTGCGGCCCTTTGCACGGCGGCGGGCGATGACCTTGCGGCCGTTCTTGGTAGCCATGCGGTTCAGGAAACCGTGGACGCGGCTGCGCTGACGCTTCTTGGGCTGGAAAGTACGCTTCATTTTTCATTCCTCCTGTTGAAATCCCGGTATGGGCTGTTTGCTCAGGGCTTCGCCCATACACTGGGGCAGCCTTGCAGAGTTAGATTATACGCGATTTACCCCCACTTTGTCAAGGGGGGGTTTGGGCAGAATTTTTTCGCTCCGCGTCAAAGAATTGGAGCTACAGAGAGTTATCCACTACATTTTGTACTATTTACTGTTGAAAAATTGCATCTGTTGTGGAAAACTTTTATTTTTCTTTGTCCGCGTAAAAATTTTCAACAATTCCGGCGTACAAAAAAAATTCCTACTTTATTATATATAGGTGTTGTTTAAAACCCGGTTTTGTGGTATACTGTATTTAGTATTTCTGCGCCCTGTTTGGATATAGGGGCGTTCACTTATAACAGGAAGTGGGGGAGTATCGAGAATCATGGATTCCTTCAATGATGTAATGGACGCCGTCAAGGCGTACTGCAAAGGACGAGTATCCGATGCATCATACAGAGTTTTCATCCAGGACCTCAATCTGCTGAATTTTGAGGGCACGAACATCATCATCCTGGAGGTTCCCAACGACGTCGTCATGCGGTTTGCGGCGGCGCGCTATGCCGATCTGCTCAAGGAGGCGTTTGCCTCGATCCTCGGCTTTGAGGTGGAGCTGAAGTTTGTGCTGGCCGCGCCTGCACCGGACGGCGGCAAGGCTGCCGAGAAGCCGAAGCTGGACGAGAACGACCTGCCCAGCGGGCGGTACGAGTTCACGTTCGAGAACTTCATCAAGGGGCCGTCGAACCAGTTTGCGTTTGCCGCCGCGCAGGCCGTGGCCGCGAACCCCTCCGGCGCGTACAACCCGCTGTTCATTTACGGGCCGTCGGGTCTGGGCAAGACGCACCTGCTGAACGCCATCAAAATTGAGATCCAGAAGAATCCATCCGGATTTCAACATTGTCTACGTGGATTGTGAAAAATTCACGAACGAAACGATCACCGCCATCAAGACGGCAACGATGGAGCAGTTCCGCCAGCGCTACCGCAAGGCGGACGTGCTGCTTTTGATCGACGACATCCAGTTCCTGGCCGGCAAGGAGAGCACGCAGGAGGAATTTTTCCACACCTTCAACACGCTGCACAACGATGGCCGGCAAATCGTCATCGCGTCGGACCGCCCGGCGAAGGAGATCAAATCGCTGGAGGAACGTCTGCGCACCCGGTTCGAGTGGGGCTTGACAGCCGACATTCAGCCGCCGGATTTTGAGACCCGTGTCGCCATCGTCAAACGCAAAGGCCGAGCTGCTCAATCTTGACCTGCCCAACGATGTGGCCGAGTACATTGCAAATCACCTGAAGCAGAACATCCGCCAGCTGGAGGGCGCGGTCAAGAAACTGAACGCCTACTATATGCTGGAGGGCATTGAGCCCCCTGCATCGGTGTGACGACGACGGCCATCAAGGACACGCTGAACGACAGTCAGCCGATCCCGGTGACGATTGAGAAGATCCTCAACGAGGTTGCCCGCACCTACAATGTGATGCCGGCGGATATCCGGGGCAAGAAGCGCAATGCGAATGTGAGCGCGGCGCGGCAGATGACGATGTACATTATCCGGGAAGTGACCGGCATGAGCATGGAGGCCATCGGCCAGGAGTTCCAGCGCGATCATTCCACGGTGGTATATTCCATCAAAACGATGGAGGAAAACATCAAGCGCGACCAGCACCTGAAAGAGATGTGCAGCGACATCATGAAAAACGTCCGCACCTGACCTACTTTCTTGAAAGAAAGTAGGCAAAAGAACTTTCAATAGTTTATCCCGGGGACGGGATTTGGGATGTAAACGATTACGCAGCATCGCACATTTTCACCCGAGCATCTGGAATTTCTTTGGTTCTTTCTTTGTAAAGAAAGAACACCCCCGTTTTTCAACAAAGTTTTCAGTTATCAACAGCGCGTATTCCACGGCGCTTGTTGAAAAAAAGGAGTTTTCCGGGTTTTCCACAGAAAAGTCCACAGACTGTTCAAAACAATCCACCCGCGATTTTCCGCGGCGCAATCGGGTACCGCGGAGTTTTCCACGAAACTAACACCCCCTACTACGACTACTACCATAGTTTAATAGTTTCTGCGAACGGAACCGCAAAATACACTTCCTCACACCTACAAAACACCGCTCCGGCTGTGGAAAACAGAAGGAGCACCCTTCCTAGAGACCGCTGAACGTTTTTGCCGAGGCTTTTTTCCAAAAAAAGCCGGAGAAAGAGATAGAAACATGAAATTTGAATGCGAAAAAACACTGCTGGCCAGCGCCATCGACGGCGTTTCCCGCGCGATTACGAACCGCGCCGCCATCCCCGTGCTGGAAGGCATCTACATGAAGGCCGAGGGCTTTAACCTGACGCTGACCGGCTACGATATGGAAATGGGCATTACGACCACGATTGAATGCAACGTGCTTGTACCCGGTGAAACTGTACTTGATGCCAAACTGTTGAGCGCCATGGTCAACCGTATGGCTGCAGGCGATGTCTGCATTGAGCTGAACGACGAAGGCCAGGCAAAAAATCAGCGGTGGTGTGGCAGAATTTGAAATCCCTGCACTGAATGCCAGCGACTACCCCAGCCTGCCTGTGACCGGCGCCGACAATACAATGACCGTCAAGTGCGGCATGCTGCGCGAAATGATCGAAAAGACTATTTACGCCGTCAGCCAGGACGACAAGAAACCTGCCCACACCGGCGAACTGTTTGTCATTGAACCAGGCAGCTTGACCGTCGTTGCCCTGGACGGCTACCGTTTGGCCATTATCCAGCGCGAAGTCGAGTGTACCCGCGACATCCGCATCATCATCCCCGCCAAGACACTGCAGGAGCTGCTGAAAATTATGGGCGGCGCGGACGACGACGTGAAGATCGACGCGAACCGCCGCTATGTCGTGTTTACCTCCAACGGCTATACGATCATGAGCCGCCTGATCGAGGGCGACTTCCTGAACTACGAGCGTTATCCCGAAAGATAAAAAACGCGTGTCACCGTTGATTGTAAGACTTTTATCGATACGATTGAGCGTGCGTCTCTGATTATCACCGAGCGCCTGAAGAACCCGCTGCGCATCAGCTTTGGCGAGGACCGCGTGACCGTGCGCTGCCAGACGCCGCTGGGCAAGGTCGTGGACGAGTTCGCGCCGGTCTCGATGGAGGAGGCGACGCAGTGGAGATCGGTTTCAATAACCGCTACCTGTTGGACGCGCTGCGCTACTCCAAATGTGAGAAGATGGTGCTGGAGATCAACGGCCCCTTAAGCCCGGTCAAGCTGCTGCCCGAGGACGGCAAGGACTTTATCTATCTGGTGCTGCCGGTACGGTTCAAGAACGAGGGGTAAAAACAACGCTGTCCGTAGGGGCCGGGTATGCCCGGCCCGCAACATAAAAACCGGCTTGCCCGTTGCCGGGCAGTTGCCGCAAGGCCGCGGGCCGGACATGTCCGGCCCCTGCCGCTGCAAAGAAGGAATTGTATGGAAAAAATTCGTATTAACACTGAATTTATCAAACTGGACGCGCTGCTCAAATTCGCAGGCCTGTGCGAGACGGGCGGCGAGGCGAAAAGGAGCTGATCCAGGGTGGAGGCCGTCAAAGGTCAACGGCGAGGTCTGCACCATGCGCGGCAAAAAGTGCCGTGCAGGCGATACCGTCGAGCTGGACGGCCAGACCGTGCAGGTCGCGGAGGGCGCGTAATGCGCTTAACGCACTTAGACGGATCACCGCAATATTGCCCACGCAGAGCTGCACCCCGACCCGCACTTGACCGTGCTGTGCGGCCCGAACGGCCAGGGCAAGACGAACCTGCTGGAGGCCGTATGGCTGCTGACCGGCGGCAAGAGCTTCCGCGGGTCAAGGACGCGGAACTCATCCAGCGCGGCTGTGATTTCTCGGTCATAGAGGGTACGTTTGAGACACAGGACGTGGAAAAATCCATCCGTCTGACTGTGGGCAGCAGGCAGAGCCAGCGGCCCGGCCGCACCGGCAAATTGAACGGCGCGGACATTGGCCGCGCGGCGGCGCTGGCCGGGAATTTTCAAGCCGTCGTGTTTGAGCCGGACCTGCTGGGGCTGGTCAAGGGGCGGCCCGGACGGACGGCGGCGGTTTATGGATTCCGCACTGTGCCAGGTCTACCGACCCTACCTTGTGGCGCTGCGGCGGTATATGCGGCTGACGGCCCAGAAAAATGCACTGCTGAAAAGCTACGATATCACGCCAAACGGCGGCGTGCTGCTGGATACCTACGATGAGCAGCTGGCCGAGTACGGCGCGCTTATCATGGATCACCGCTGCAAATTCCTGGCGGCGGCGGCCCCATTGCCGCGCAGAATTATAAGCGATATCTCCCGCGGTGCCGAGGTGCTGGCGCTGAACTACCAGATGTGCACCGCGGCCCCCACCGCCGCGGCGCTGACCGAAAAGATGCAGGCCATGCGCAGTGCCGAGCTGCGCGCCGGGTTCTGCCTGGCCGGACCGCACCGCGAGGATCTGGAAATTTTGCTGGACGGCCCAGCCCGCCCGGGTGTTTGGCAGTCAGGGCCAGCAGCGCAGCTGCGTGCTGGCAATGAAGCTGGCCGAGGCGACAGTGGTCGGTGATTTGTTCGGTGAGCACCCGGTTTTGCTGCTGGACGACGTTTTGAGCGAGCTGGACGATGAGCGCCAGACCTACCTGCTGACCCGCATGGGCGAGCACCAGACCATTGTGACGACCTGCGATACCGCCGCTTTGCACGCACCAACGGGAAAATTGTGATGGTGAAGAGCGGAGTGGTCGGAAGCGTAGGGGCCGGGCATGCCCGGCCCGCAGCAGTACGGCGGCTGCCCGCTGACGGGCAATGACGCAGAGTGGAGGGCCGGGCATGCCCGGCCCCTACAGGGAGGCAGGATTTGTACTTTCACGCAGGCCAGGACTTTGTTCTGAATACCCGGGATGTGATCGGGGTGTTTGATCTGGACACAGCCGGGGCGTCGCGGCGGACGGAGGAATACTTCCGCCACGCCGAGAGCGAGGGCGCTGTCGTGGACCTCTGCGCCCCGGGCACGCTGCCCAAGAGCTTTCTTGTCACCGATTTCCCCGACGAGACCATTTATATCAGTCAGTTATCGCCCGCAGCGCTGAAAAAAAAAGAGCGGAGAGGCTGGAATTTTAAGAGTTACAGCTGCTGGGCATCTTGGCTTTGTAACAGGGGTCCGCCCGCATTTTCAGGGCAATAACGCAAACACGGAGGGGTCAAGACCCCTCCCTACAGAACATCCGAAAACATGTATAGAGATACCCACCCACAACAGGAGGCTATCATTTCATGGCAGAAGAAATCATCACCGAAACCAACCGCGAGACGGCTACCGACCATGCCTACGGCGGTGCGCAGATCCAGGTCCTGGAAGGCCTCGAGCCGGTGCGCAAGCGCCCCGGTATGTACATCGGATCCACCGGTCCGCGCGGTCTGCACCACCTCGTCTATGAGATCGTGGATAACGCCATCGACGAGGCGCTGGCGGGCTACTGCACCCACATCGAAGTCGCCATCAAGCCCGGCAACATCATCGAAGTAACCGACAACGGCCGCGGCATCCCGGTCGATATGCAGCCCAAGCTGGGCATCCCGGCTGTCACCGTCGTTTACACTGTGCTGCACGCCGGCGGCAAGTTCGGCGGCGAGGACTCCGGTTACAAAGGTCGCCGGCGGTCTGCACGGCGTCGGTGCATCGGTCGTCAACGCTTTGTCTGAATGGCTGGTCGTTCGTGTCCGCCGCGATGGGGTAGAGTATGAGCAGAGCTTCAAGCGCGGCAAGCCGGACGGCGATTTGAAAAAGATCGGCCCGGCTGCTTCTACCGGAACGACAGTCACCTTCAAGCCAGACCCGGAGATGTTCCAGGAGACAACGCTCTACCACTATGAGACGCTGCTCAAGCGCCTGCGCGAGGAAGCGTTCCTGAACGCCGGTGTCAAGATCACCCTGACCGACGAGCGCGCCGACGCGGACCGCCCCCAGGACGAGCAGTCCGGCGAAGTCCGCACCGAGACGATGTGCTATGAGGGCGGCATCCGCTCCTTCGTCAGCTACCTGTGCGAGCGCCGCGACTTAACGCCGCTGCACCCGCAGGTCATGTATATGAAGGGCGAGGGCCAGGGCGCTGTGGCCGAGGTCGCACTGCAATACTACGACAACAGCTACAACGAGCTGCTTTTGAGCTTTGCCAACAACGTCCACACCCCGAGGGCGGCACCCACGAGGACGGCTTTAAGCAGGCCCTTACCCGTGTGCTGAACGAATATGGACGTGCCAAGGGCATTTTGAAGGACAAGGACGAGAACCTGTCCGGCCCCGACGCCCGCGAGGGCATCATTGCCGTCGTCAGCGTGAAATTGCAGGAGGCCCAGTTTGAGGCCAGACGAAGGCGAAGCTGGGCAACACCTTCATCAAGGGCCTGGTCAACAATGTGGTTTACAAGGCGCTGACCGAGTTCTTTGAGGAAAACCCCGCCGTCGCGAAGGCAATTCTGGAAAAAAGCGACCCAGGCCGCCCGCGCCCGCGATGCGGCCCAACGCGCGCGCGAGCTGGTGCGCCGCAAGTCTGCGCTGGAAACCAGCCGTATGCCCGGCAAGCTGGCGGACTGCCGCGAAAAAGACCCCTCCAAAACCGAACTGTACATCGTGGAGGGCGATTCCGCCGGCGGCAGGGCCAAGATGGGCCGAGACTCCAACATTCAGGCTATCCTGCCGCTTTGGGGCAAGATGCTGAACGTCGAAAAAGCCCGCGCCGACCGTATTTACGGCAACGATAAGCTGATGCCCGTCGTGACCGCGCTGGGCACCGGCATCGGCGACGAGTTTGATATCAGCAAAGTCCGCTACCATAAGATCTTCATCATGGCCGATGCCGATGTGGACGGCTCGCATATCTGCACGCTGATGGTGACCTTCTTTTTCCGCTATATGCGCCCGCTGATCGACCACGGCTATGTCTATATCGCCCAGCCGCCGCTGTTCAAGCTGCAGAAGGGTCAAACCGTGAAGTACGCCTACAACGACGACGAAATGAAGCTGTTGAGCGCCGAAATGCCCGGCGCGAAGGTCAACCGCTACAAAGGTCTGGGCGAGATGAACCCCGACCAGCTGTGGGAGACCACCATGAACCCCGATAACCGCGTCATTGTCCAAATTAAAATTGAGGACGCCGAGCGCGCCGACGAAGCATTCAGTATCCTGATGGGCGAGCAGGTCGAGCCGAGACGGCAGTTTATTGAGAAGAACGCAAAGTACGCGAATTTGGATGTGTGATGTTCCATGTGGAACATTGGTAGTCTATGGACAATGTGTTTCCGAAACGAAAATGGATGCGGCTGCGCAACTATGATTATGCCTCTCAAAAAGGTTTATTTCATAACGCTGTGTACGCAAAATCGTGAAAGAATCTTATCTGAGATTGTAGGGAGGGTCTTGACCCCTCCGTGCGCGCGGAAGTTACGCTGATGCCGTATGGGTCAATTGCTGAACATGATTTGATGGAAATACCAAATCATTTTCCTACTGTGGAAATTTTTGAATTATGCCATAATGCCGGATCATCTGCATATCTTATTGGCGCTGGGCTGCCGGGAGGTTGTAGCGGAGGCGGGGTCAAGACCCCTCCTACAGTGTCAACCATTATAGGGCAATATAAAGCTGGCGTGAGCCGCAAATGTAAGCGTGCAATATGGCAAAAATATTACCACGACCACATCATCCGCAACCAACTCGATTTTGAAGAAACATGGAAATATATCGACAACAACCCGTTGCAATGGGTGTTGGACGGAAAAAGCGTAAAAGTTTTTGTAACGTAATAAATAGTTAAGGTGATACAATGGAAGAAAACATCATCATGGTGCCGGGGTCCGGTACGAAGGTCATTGTGCGCGATGTGAAGCAGGAGATCGAGACGGCGTTCCTTGACTACTCGATGTCTGTTATCGTGGCGCGCTCTGCCCGATGTGCGCGACGGCCTGAAGCCCGTCCACCGCCGCATCCTGTACACGATGCACGAGCGCGGCAACGACCCGCAGCACCCCCTACCGCAAATCCGCCGATACCGTTGGTGCTGTGCTGGGTTCCTACCATCCCCACGGCGACGCCTCCGTCTACGACGCTATGGTCCGTCTGGCCCAGGACTTCAGTATGCGCTACCCGCTGGTTGATGGCCAGGGCAACTTCGGTAGCGTTGACGGTGACCCCCCGGCTGCCTACCGTTACACCGAGGCCCGCATGAGCAAAATGGCCTGCGAGCTGCTCACCGACATTGAGAAGGACACCATCGACTGGGACCCCAACTTTGACGAAACCAAGAAGGAACCCCACGTTCTGCCCAGCCGGTTCCCGAACCTGCTGGTCAACGGCAGCCAGGGCATTGCGGTCGGTATGGCTACGAACATCCCGCCCCACAACCTGCGGGAAATCGTCAACGGCATGGTCGCCCTGATGGACGACCCCGAAATCGACCTGGCCGGGCTGATGGAGTACGTCAAGGGCCCCGACTTCCCGACCGGCGGCATCATCATGGGCCGCAGCGGCATCCGCGCGGCTTATGCCACAGGCCGCGGCAAAATTACCCTGCGCGGCCGTGCAGAAATCATCGAGAAAAAGAACGGGCGCTACGAGATCCTGATTTCCGGAAATTCCCTACATGGTGAACAAGGCCCGCATGATCGAGAGCATCGCCGACCTGGTGAAGGAGAAGCGCATCGAGGGCATCTCCGACCTGAACGACGAGTCCTCGAGCCGCACCGGCATGAAGATCGTCATTGAGATCAAGAAGGACGCGAACCCCCAGGTCGTGCTGAACCAGCTCTACCGCTTCACCCAGCTGCAGGACACCGTCGGCGTCATCATGCTGGCGCTGGACAACGGCGTGCCCAAGATCATGACCCTGAAAACCATGCTGCAGCGGTATATTGAATTCCAGGATCAGGTCATCCGCCGCCGCACCGCGTTTGAACTGAAGAAGGCAAAGGAGCGCGAGCACATCCTCGAGGGCCTGCACAAGGCCGTTGACATCGTCGATGAGATCATCGCGACGATCCGCGCCTGCAAGCGGCGGCTTTGCCGAAGCGCGGCAGGCCGTCATGGATAACTTCGGCTTTGACGAGCTGCAGGCGGACGCCATTGTCAAGCTGCAATTGGGCCGTCTGGCCGGTCTGGAGATCCTCAAAAAATCGAGCAGGAGTTGGGCGAGCTGCGCGAGGCCATCGCCGATTATGAGGATATTCCTCGCCAATGACAGCACGTCAAGCGCATCGTTAAGACTGACCTGACCACGCTGGCCGACAAGTATGGCGACGAGCGCCGCACTTCCATCGAGGCTGTGTCCGGCGAGGTGGACATCGAGGACCTGATCCCCGAGGAAGACCTGCGTCTTTACGCTGACCCACGAGGGGCTATATCAAGCGCAACGCTGGATACCTATCAAGCGCAGAACCGCGGCGGCCGCGGTGTGCAGGGCATGACCCAAAGGACGAGGACTTCACCGAGGAAATGTATGTCGGCTCAACGCATGACTATATGCTGTTTATGACGAACCAGGGCCGCGTCTACCGCCTGAAGGGTTACCAGGTGCCAGAGGGCAGCCGCACGGCCAAGGGCAGCCATATTGTAAACCTGCTGCAGCTGCAGGAGGGAGAGAGCGTCACGCTATGCTGCAGCAGAAGGCCGGTGTCGATGAGGACAACACCTACGCAACGATGGTGACCAAGCAGGGTCTTATCAAGCGCACGCCGCTGTCCCACTTCCGCAACATCCGCAAGGCCGGCCTGATTGCCATCGCCCTCAATGAGGGTGACAGCTTAGTTTGGAGCCACCTGACGAAGGGTGACGATGAGATTATCGTCGCCACCCACGATGGTCACGCCATCCACTTTGCCGAGAGCGATGCCCGCACGCGTGGGCCGCACCAGCCATGGCGTGCGCGCCATCAATCTGGCCGAGGGCGACTATGTCGTCGGCGCCGGCGTCTGCCGCCCGGGTGCGACTCTGCTGACCATCAGCGAGGAGGGCAAGGGCCGTCGCAGCCGCATCGACGACTACCGCATCACGAAGCGCGGCGGCTTGGGCATCCGCAACTACTCTAACGGCAATGTGGCGGGCATCAAGATCGTGGATGACACCGACGATCTGATCCTCATCAGCCAGGAGGGCATCCTGATCCGGATGCACGCGGCGGACATCAACGTGCAGAGCCGCTACGGCAGCGGCGTGCGGGTCATGCGCCTGGTCGAGGATGACAAGGTGGCCGTGGTCGCCCGTGTCGACCGCGACAACGAAGCCGAGACCGCGAAAATCGAGGATACCGGCGAGACTGACCCGACCCCTGAGGAGCTGGCAGCCATCGAGGCCGAGGAGCTGGCGCAGGGAGGCCGCGGAGGACGCAGCCCCGAGAACGACACCGAAGAATAAACCAATACAGGGAGAGGCCGCGGGTCGGCCTCTCCTTTAAAGGCTTCCCCGAGGGGCGCCCGCAGGCGCGTCGTCGGAGGGCAACCGCCGAAGGCCGCTAGACTGAAGGAAGTTTGCCATTTTCAAGCTGCCGCACGGCGGGGGTCAAAGACCCCTCCCTTTTAACGGGCAACCTCCGCAGGCTCTCCCCTTTCCGTCGCGGGCGGGATGCGGAATAAAAAGGCATCACGCCCATGAATTTTCTGCACCTACTGGAAAATATCCCTGTTTCATGGTATTCTAAAGTATTCCCATAACAAAAAGGAGCACTCCACATGGAACATCTGCACACGACCATCTGTGCCCTGGCGACGCCGCCAGGGGAGGGCGGCATTGCCACCGTCCGCGTATCCGGGCCGGACGCCTACGGCATCGTCGGCAAGATTTTTGCGCCGGTGCGGCAGGGCAAGAGCGTTGCCGACGCCAAGGGCTACACCGCCATGCTGGGCCATTACCTGCTGCACGGTGCGGAGATGGACGAGTGCGTGGCGCTGTTTTTCCGCGCACCGCACTCCTACACCGGCGAGGACGTTATTGAGCTGTCCGTCCACGGCGGCACGGCCATGGCGGACGGTTTGTTAAAGCGCTCATCACCGCGGGCTGCGCGCCTGCCGGACCGGGGGAGTTCACCCGCCGCGCACTGGAAAACGGGCGGATGTCGCTGACGCAGGCCGAGGCCGTGATGGAGGTCATTGCGGCGAACGGGCGGCAGGGGGCTGCGCTGGCAAAATCCGCGCTGGACGGGCGGCTGGCAAAGCGCATCGGTAAGACACAGACCGCGCTGCAAACGCTGAACGCCCACCTGACCGCCTGGGTCGATTACCCCGAGGAGGACGTGCCCGAGCTGTCCGACGCGGCGTTTGTCGGGACGCTGACCGAGCAAAAGGCCGCGCTGGACGCGCTGATTTCCGGCTACAGCGCGGGCGCGGTGCTGCGCCATGGCGTGGACTGTGTGCTGCTGGGGCGGCCCAACGTGGGCAAAAAGCACGCTGCTGAACCTGCTGGCCGGGTTTGACCGTGCCATTGTCACGCCCGTGGCCGGTACGACCCGCGATATTGTGGAACAGGCCGTGCAGCTGGGCAGCGTGCGGCTGAACCTGTTTGACACCGCCGGTGTGCGGGAGGTGGGCGCGGACGGCGACGCCATCGAGGCCGAGGGCATCCGCCGCAGCTGGCGCAAGCTCGACGAGGCCGGGCTGGTGCTGGCCGTGTTCGACGCCGCACAGCCGTTGTCTGATGATGATTTGGAGCTGGCCCGCAGATGTCAGGGCCGCCCGGCCATCGCGGTTTTGAATAAGCAGGACTTGGCGGGGGGACGGATGTTCCACGTGGAACATTGGAGCCGTATTTTAAGAAGATTGTCCCGATGTGTGCGCGGGATGCCGTCGGCCTGCAGGCCCTGACGGATGCGGTTGCGGATTTGTTAGGCACAGCGCAGCTGGACCCGGAGGCTGCGCAGTTATGCAGTGCCCGCCAATTGGCCGCCGCGACCCGCGCGAAGATGCGCTGGCGGAAGCGATTGCGGCGCGGCAGAACGGCTTTGGGCTGGACGCCGCCGCGGTGTGTTTGACGGACGCCTTGCAGGCGCTGTTTGATTTGACAGGAGAAAACGCCAGCGACGCAACGATAGAATGAAGTTTTGAGACGTTCTGCGTGGGCAAGTAAGTAAAAATGACAGGAGCCTTCTCCCCTTGGGGGGAGAAGGTGTCCGCAACCCGCCCGCGGACGGATGAGGAAACCTGCGGGTGTTGCCCGTTAAACGGGAGGCTACGCAAACTTTGCCCTCATCAGCCGCCTGCGGGCGGCAGCTTCGAGTCTACGCGCTAAGAGCCGCCTTCGGCGGTTCCGCGCTCCGACACGCGCCTGCGGGGCAGCCCCTCGGGGAAGCCTTTCAGAAGTGGCGGCAGCCTCGGGGAAAGCCTTTAAGGGAGACAGCCATGAAAGGGATTAAAACCCATGACCCACTGCGCACTAATGCACAAAAACTGCGCAGAAAAATGACCCCGCAGGAGAGACGCTTGTGGTACGACTTTCTGAAAAACCTGCCGCAGACCGTTTATCGCCAGAAAATAATTGGCAATTTTATAGTTGATTTCTATATTTCATCGTGTAAACTGGTAATAGAGCTGGACGGCGCACAGCACACCGAACCGCAGGCCGTCGAGTACGATGCACAGCGCACCGCCTACCTGCAAGGCATCGGCTGCCGGGTGCTGCGCTACGCCAACAATGCAGTGGACACAAATTTCGCGGGTGTCTGTGAGGACATCCTGCACAATATAGGGTAAGAGGGGAACGTATATGGACAAACTGGGAACCTACGACGTCATCGTCATCGGTGCGGGGCATGCGGGGATCGAGGCGGCGCATGCGGCGGCACGGCTGGGGGGGCAAGGACCGCGGTGTTTACGCTGTCGCTGGACTTCATCGGCAATATGCCGTGCAACCCGTCCATCGGCGGCACGGCCAAGGGGCATCTTGTGCGGGAGGTCGATGCGCTCGGCGGGCTGATGGGCATTGCCGCGGACGCCACCTACCTGCAAAGCCGGATGCTGAACCGCTGCAAAGGCCCCGCCGTACACAGCCTGCGCGTGCAGACCGACCGCAAACGCTACCATATCTGGATGAAACACGCGCTGGAAAAGACCGCCAACCTCGATATCCACCAGGGTGAGATCGTCGGCGTGGATGTACAGGACGGCAAGGTCTGCGGTGTGTACACCAACCTGCACGCTACTATGGCTGCAGGGCGGTCGTGGTGGCGACCGGCACCAATCTGGGCGGCCGCATTTTCTGTCGGTGATGCACACTATGACAGCGGTCCCGACGGCACCCATGCCGCTACGGCGCTGACCCGGTGCCTTGTGGAGAACGGCTCCACGCTGCGCCGCTTCAAGACCGGCACACCGGCCCGCGTCCACCGCCGCAGCATCGACTTTGACAAGCTTGAGTGTCAGCCCGGCGACCCGGACAGCGAGCTGCAGCCGTTCAGCTTTATGACCCGCGTGCCGATGCACAACAAGGTCAACTGCTATATTGCCTATACGAACCCCGCGACGCACAAAGGTCATTCTCGACAACTTGCACCGCTCGCCGCTCTACGGCGGGGATATTCAGGGCGTCGGCCCGCGCTACTGCCCGTCCATTGAGGATAAGGTCGTCCGCTTTAAAGAGAAGGAGCGCCACCCGGTCTTTGTGGAGCCCTGCGGCGAGGACACCGAGGAAATGTACCTGCAGGGTCTCTCGTCCAGCCTGCCCGAGGCCGTGCAGAACGAGATGTACCGCACGATTGCCGGGTTTGAGCATCTCGAAATCATGCGCCCGGCCTACGCCATCGAGTATGACTGCGTGGACCCCACGACGCTCAAGCCCACGCTGGAAAGCAAGGTCGTGGGCGGCATCTACGGCGCGGGGCAGATCAACGGCACATCCGGATATGAGGAAGCCGCTGCGCAGGGCTTGCTGGCGGGTCTGAACGCCGCCCGCCACGCGCTGGGCAGGGAAGAACTGGTGTTGGCGCGGCATACAAGCTACCTCGGCACGCTGGTGGACGACCTGGTCACCAAGGGCGTGATGGACCCTTACCGTATGATGACGAGCCGCAGCGAATACCGCCTGTATCTCCGGCAGGACAACGCCGATGAACGGCTGACCCCCATCGGCCGGAAATACGGGCTGGTCGATGATGCGAGGTGGGCCATGTTCTGCCATGACCGAGAGGTCAAGCAGACCGAACTGCACCGGCTGGAGACGACAAGCATTAAATTGGCCGACCTGCGCGCGGCTGCCCCCGAAGGTGCCGAGCTGGGCGAGATCGGCGGCACGGCCATCGAGCTGATGCGCCGCCCCTACATCAATTATGAGTTGGTCTCAAAGGTCATCGGCCGCGGCGAGGGCGTGACCCCGCGATGGCGCAGCGCATCGAGACGGAAATACGCTACGCCGGGTACATTGCCCGCGAGGAACGCATTATCCGGGACATCCAGCGGCATGAAAACGTGAAGATCCCCGAGGATTTCGACTATGCGCCCATCGAGACGATGACGTTGGAATCCCGCGAGAAGCTGGCAAAAATCCGCCCCCGTACCTTGGCCCAGGCCGGGCGGATACCCGGGGTATCACCCAGTGATCTGGCGCAGCTGAGTATTGTGCTGCTGAGGGAAATAAAGTAATGCCGCTCTGTAGGGGCCGGACATGTCCGGCCCGGGGCGTAAAGCAGTTGCCCGGACAAAAGGAATAACATGACAATCAGTGGCGGGCGGGCATGCCCCCCCTAAAGGGAGAAGTGATAAGGAAAAAAGTGTATGATAGACAAAACAGATTAGCCGCCAAATGTTCCACGTGGAACATCCTCTTAACCGGCACACAGCTGGACCTGCTGGACAGGTACGCCGAGCTGCTGGTCAACTATAATGAAAAGGTCAATCTGACCGCCATCACCAGCCCCGAGGGCATCGAGGACCGCCACTTTGCGGACAGCCTGCTGTTTGCAGCCCAGCCCGAGGTCAGCGGCAAGCTGGTGGATGTAGGCACCGGCGCGGGATTCCCGGGCATTGTGGCAAAAATCTACAAGCCTGACCTGGAGCTGACGCTGATGGAGCCGACGGGCAAGCGCGTGGACTTTTTACGCTACGCCTGTGCCGAGCTGGGTCTGACCGGCGTCGAGTTTGCGAAGGAACGCGCCGAGGAGGCCGCCCGCAAGATCTGGCGCGAGCAGTTCGACGTGGCCAGCGCCCGCGCGGTGGCGGCACTGCCTGTGCTGTGCGAATACTGCCTGCCGCTGGTCAAAGTCGGCGGGCGGTTCATCGCGATGAAGGGCCCCGAGGCAGACGCAGAAGCAAAGCCGCCGCCAACGCGCTGAAAAAGCTGGGCGGCCGATATGAGGAAACCCGGCTTTACCCTGCCGGACGGCAGTGCGCGGGGACTGGTTTTCTGCAAAAAATATCGCAAACTCCGACGGTTTACCCCGAAACGGCGGAAAAATCGCAAAGAAGCCGTTGTAACACCGCGAAAAATCAACATAAGGGCGAACGATTTTTCTTCCCCGAAACTGCGGTTTATGCTATGCTTTTTGTAGAAAAGCATAGCATTTTTTTGGGCCGCTTTTGTAGGGGCTGGGCATACCCGGCCCTCAGCTTTGCGGCAGGCATACTGTAAACCCAGGGGGAGGAACCGAAATTGCCAAAGAATGATATCCAAAAGCAGGGCCGTATTTTAATGCTGCCGGTGGATTGCATCGAGCCGTCGCCCTACCAGGCCCGCACCGCCTTTGATGAGCCGGAAATCGCTGCGCTGGCGGTCAGCATTTTGCAGAACGGCCTGCTGCAGCCCATCAGCGTGCGGTGGGTCGGTATCCGCAAATACCAGCTTGTGGCGGGGGAGCGCCGCCTGCGTGCCTGCCGCCTGGCCAAGCTGGACAAGGTGCCTGCGATACTGGCCGACTACGACGACAGCGAGTCCGCCGCGCTGGGCCTTTTGGAAAATTTGCAGCGCAGCCAGTTGGATCCGTTTGACACGGCGCGGGGCATCAAGGAGGTCATCCGCCTGTGGGGCTGTACCCAGGCCGAGGCCGCGCGGCGGCTGGGGTTTGAGCCAGCCGGCCCTTGCCAACAAGCTGCGCCTGCTGACCCTGACGCCGGAACAGCAGCAGCAGCTTTGCACGGCCAGCCATCTGAGCGAGCGCCACGCCCGCGCCGCCCCCTACGCCTGCCCGAGGGACGCCGCACCGCCGCGCTGGAAAAGATGGCGCGGGACAAGATGAGTGTGCGCCAGGCGGACCGCCTTGTGGACCAGATGCTGGCCGCCCCCAACGGGCCCCCAGCCCCTGCCGCCGCACGATCCCCATGGTGCGGGATGTGCGGTTCTTTGTAAATACATTGCAGCACGCGGTGGATTTGATGACCCAGAAGGGGATCGCCGCCACGACGCACTGCGATAAGCATGACGGGTGTCTGGAGTACATTGTGAGAATTCCGGTCAGCAGCGACGGTACGGCGGGAAAGGTGGAGAACGGCGCGAAGGAGGAAGAAGGGGAGTTTGCCCCCAAGGCTGCGAGGATAGACGTCCGGGATGACTGCGTTGGTGTACGCTTTTTGGCTGCCGCGCGGTAGGGGCCAGGCATGCCCGGCCCGCGGGTTTCCCAAAGCGCCCGTTTCCCGTACACTGCCGGGCCGCATATATGCGGCCCCTACACCTCAGCAATATTTTACCATGCAGCAACGGCAAACGTCCCGGAACGGTCAAGACCGTTCCCCTACAAAGCACCGTGAACTACATCTGTAGGGGGGGTCTTGACCCACCGCAGTTACAGACGCAGTAGGGGCCGGACATGTCCGGCCCTCAACATAAACCACAAGCAGGTGCTTGCCGGTAAGCAGCAGGCCGGGTATGCCCGCCCCTACACCTCAGCAATATTTTACCATGCAGCAACGGCAAACGTCCCCGGAACGGTCAAGACCGTTCCACAAAGCCCCGTGAACCCCATTTGTAGGGAGGGTCTTTGTTTGCCCGATACCAGGCATTCACGGGCAGCCGCCCGCGCACCCCCGCAGGGCGTCGGGGACGCCGCCCCCTGCAACGACCTGCGAGTTTCCCACCATCGTTCACGCCCGCGCTGTTTGCGGCATGGCATACCCCCGGCAGATGTTCCACGTGGAACATCTGCCGGACTTTTTTGGAAAAACCCCTTTTTATCCCTTCTGTTTGTGCTATAATAGATGCAAGCGGCCCCAAAGCCGCAAAAAAACGCAAAAACAGGGGAGGTACGGCGTGGCAAAAGTCATCGCAATAGCAAACCAGAAGGGCGGCGTAGGCAAAACCACCACCGCCGTCAACCTGAGCGCCTGTGTGGCGGCAGTCGGCAAAAAGGTCCTCATCGTCGATCTGGACCCGCAGGGCAACACCACATCGGCGTATGGCATCTCAAAAACAAGGTGGAGGCCGACACCTACACCTGCCTGATCGACGATGATGACGTCCGCGAGGCCATCATCAAGAGCGAGTACAACGCCGATGTGCTGCCGTCCAACACCCAGCTGGCGGGCGCGCCCATCGAGCTTGTGTCGGTGCCGCGGCGGGAAATGCGCCTGCGCACCGTGCTGGCACCGGTCGTGCCGCTGTACGACTACATCTTCATCGACTGTGCGCCGTCGCTCGACCTTTTGACCGTCAACGCGCTCTGCGCGGCGGACACCGTCATCATCCCGATGCAGTGCGAGTTCTTCGCGCTCGAGGGCCTGAGTGAGCTGATGGCGACCCTGAAAACAGTGCGCAAAAAGTACAACCGGTACTTAGACATCGAGGGCGTGCTGTTCACGATGTACTCCGGGCGGCTCAACCTGACGATGCAGGTCGTCGCGCAGGTCAAAAAGTACTTTGGCGACAAGGTATACCGCGCCGTCATTCCGCGCACCGTGCGCCTGAGCGAGGCCCCGAGCTTCGGTATGCCGATCAACTTCTATGAGCCGAACGGCAAGGGCAGCGAGGCGTACATGGAATTGGCGCGGAATTTTTGGCAAACAACGAACGATAAGGAGGGACGCCGATGGCCAAAAAGAAGATGGGCGGGCTTGGCAAGGGGCTGGACAGCCTGTTTGCCGACCTGTCCGACGATACCGGCAGCGAAGCGTCCAACTCAACGCTGCCGCTGCGGGAAATCGAGCCTGACCCCGAGCAGCCCCGCAAGCGGTTTGACGACGACGCGCTGAATCAGCTGGCCGACAGCATCACCGAGAACGGGCTTTTGCAGCCCATTGCGGTGCGGCCCCAAAAGGTCGGCCCCGGGTACATCATCCTTGCGGGCGAGCGCCGCTGGCGTGCCGCACGCATGGCGGGTCTGGCCCAGGTGCCGGTGGTCATCCGGGACGTGACCGACGAGCAGGCCGCCGCGCTGGCGCTGATTGAAAACCTGCAGCGCGAGGACCTCGACCCCATCGAGGTCGCCGAGGGCTGCCGACAGCTGATCGACAAGTACGGCTTAACGCAGGAATCTGCCGCGAAAAAAGCTGGGCAAGAGCCGCAGCGCCGTCACCAACAGCCTGCGCCTGCTGGCCCTTCCCGAGGATGTGCGCCGCATGGTCAGCGCGGGCAAAGCTGAGCTTCGGCCACGCAAAGGTGCTGCTGGGCCTGCCCAATGAGGATCTGATGCGGCAGGTCGCGGCGGAGGTCACGGCGCAGAATTTGAATGTGCGCCAGACCGAGGCCCTGTGCAAAAAGCTGGCCAAGCCCGCCAAACCGCCCAAGGCGAAGGACGATAACTTCACCCGCCCGAAGCGCGCCGTGGAAGTGGAGGCGGCCTTGAAAGAGGTCACCGGCAGCGAGGTCCATGTTGACTACAAGGACGGCAAAGGGCTCGCTGAAAATCGACTTTACAGCGATGATATGCTGCAAAAGTTCGTGAGCCTGCTGGGGAATGCCGTTATGACCCGGAGGGGGTGAACAGCCGTTATAAAGCCTTCCCCTTAGGGGAAGGTGGCCGCGGGCCGGATGAGGGGAGAGTTTCCGGCAATGACCCGCTGACGGGCAATGAAGATATACTTTGCCCTCATCAGCCGCCTGCATTTGTAAAGGGGCGCAGGCATGCCCCCGCCCGCAGCCTACCCATAAAATGCTATTTATTTGTAAAGCCGCGGGCCGGACATGTCCGGCCCCTAAAAAGCAAATATTGAATAGAGGAGTACCACTATGTTAGACATTCGTTTTGTCCGTGAAAACCCGGACGCTGTCAAGGAAAACATCAAGAAGAAGTTCAGGACGCCAAGCTGCCCCTCGTAGACGAGGTCATCCAGCTTGACGCCGAGTACCGCGCCGCCATCAGCGAGGCCAGCGACCTGCGCGCAAACCGCAATAAGCTGTCCAAGCAGATCGGCGCCCTGATGGGTCAGGCCAAGAAGGACCCCAGCAAGGCTGCCGAGGCCGAGGAAATCAAGAAGCAGGTCACGGCCCAGGCTGACCGCCTGAAGGAGCTGGAGGCCAAAGGAGGGCGAGCTGGAGGAGAAGATCAAGGAGATCATGTACACCATCCCCAGATGATCGATCCCAGCGTGCCCATCGGCCCCGATGACAGCCACAATGTCGAGGTCCAGCGCTTCGGCGAGCCGGTTGTGCCTGACTATCCCATCCCGTACTACCGCTACCATCAATACAGGGTTTCGCTAAAAAATACTTGGGGGCCGGTTGCAGTCGTGACTGGTAATAAGACACGGCCCTTGCTGCGGCCCGGCGCGAACGAGAGGCCGCCGAGGCCCCCGCGCGCTGCCGCCCAAGGCCGAGGCGCTGGCCTATATGCAGGCGCTGTGCCGGGTATACTATCCGCAGTTTGCGGCCAGCTGCCCGGGCGGACGTATGCCCAAAATCGCCGTGCGGGACATGACCACCCGCTGGGGGTCGTGCAGCCTGCGCACCGGCACGCTGGCCTTTGCGCGGCGGCTCTGTGTGATGCCGCTGGCGGCGCAGGAATATGTGGTTGTGCATGAGTTTTGCCATTTTGCCCACCCCGATCACAGCCCGGCGTTCTGGGCCGCGGTGGCGGAGGTGCTGCCGGATTATAAGCAGCGGGAACGGATGCTGAAGCTGCGGTGAGAGGGCGGATGCGAGTTTGCCGCGATTGCCCGTGAACAGGGGTGCCGGCGGAAGGTTTGCCCTCATCCGACCTTCGCGCGCTCGGCGACCTTCCCCCGGAGGGGAAGGCTTCATACCGTCTACAAACAAGGGAGGTTCCCATCTTGCCATCTCCACAGAAAAAATACACGACGCTTGTCAGCAATACGCTGTTGTTTGCCATCTCCAACTTCAGCTCAAGCTGCTCAGCTTCTTCATCCGGCCGTATCTTGAGCTACGCGCTGGACTCGCCGGATGTCATGGGCGTGTCGAGCCTTTTGCAGCAGGCCACCAACCTGCTCATCCCGGTGGTCAGCCTGGGCGTGGCCTACGCGGTCATCCGGTTTGGCCTGGATAAGGAAACCGACAAATCCAGCGTGTTCGTCAACGGCGCGGCGACTATCGGGCTGGGCTTTGTGGTGCTGCTGCTGGCCATGCCGCTGGTGCGGCTCATCCCCAACGCTGCGGAGTACCTGGGCTTTTTGTACCTCTGCGTGCTGGCCAGCTGTATGAGAACGCTGTGTACCCAGTTCATCCGCTCGCGGATGCTGAACCGGCTGGTCGCCATAGACGGTGTGCTGACAACGCTGAGCCTGCTGCTCTACTACCTGCTGTTCCTGAGCGTCTTAAAAATGGGCGCTGCAGGCTTTTGCTGGCAAACGCGCTGGCAGATTTGACATCCATGGTGTTTGTGTTCATTGCGGGCGGGTGCTGGCGGTACTTCAAGCCCAAGGCGTTTGACAAGACGCTGTGGAAGGAGATGCTGCGCTACTGCCTGCCGATGATCCCGGCGTCCATCAGCTTTTTGGATCATCAACGCCAGCGATATGTTCTTTGTGCAGGGCATGTGCGAGAACTATGGCGGCCGCAGCGGCAACCACTGGGTCGGCCTGCTGTCGGCGGGGTATTTTCTGCCGCAGATCATCACGATCCTGGGCAGCATCTTCTATGAGGCATGGCAGCTTTCGGCCGTGACCGAGGAGACCGACCGCGAGGCGTTTTTCTCCAAGATATTCCGCGTGTATGCCAGCGTGCTGTTCTGCTGCGTGGCGGGCATCATCATGCTGCGCCAGCTGCTCATGCGGGTGTTCAAGGCTGAATATTTTGACGCCTGGACGTTTGTTCCGTTCCTGACGCTCTGCTCAATGCTGACCTGCATGAACCAGTTTTTGAACAGCATCTATGTGGTCTATAAGCGCAGCACGGGGTCGCTGGTCACGATGCTGGCCGGTGCGGTGCTGAACCTGATTTTGAACTACCTGTTCATTCTGCATTGGGGGCCGTGGGGCGTCACCCTGGCCAGCTTCCTGAGCCTGATGCTGGTGTTTCTGCTGCGCGCCTACTCCACACGCGGGCTGCTGGAAATAGACTTCCACCCCGCGTGGCTGGTGCTGAACCTGGCGCTGGTGCTGGGCGAGATCTGGTGCATGATGAACCTGGAGCGCTGGGCCCTGCCTGGTGGTAGGCATCACCGCGGTGGTCTGCGTGCTGAACATCCGCGAGGTGCTGAGCATGCTGGATACGCTGATCGGGGAAGTTTTTGAAGAAACGGAAAAATTGATTTTGATTTGCCTTCCCCCCGGGGTGTCTGTAACCCCGACCACAACGGATGAAGGACAGCAAGCGGTACTGATCCGCTTGCCGCCGGAAGGCTGCCCTCATCCGGCGCTGCGGCGCCAAAGGCTTAAAGGAGCTTATTATGGAAAACAACGCTATCCTCTCCGCCCTCCCGCCCGCAAAGCGTGCGGGTATTCACCCCGACCCCGTCACGCCGGACGAGCGGGCGGCCATCCTGAACGCGGCGTTCCAGGCACCCACGGCGGGCAACCAGCAGCTGTACACGATTCTGATATCACCGACCCGGCGCTGAAAGCCACGCTGGCGGACCTGTGCGACCACCAGCCGTTTATCGCCAAAGCGCCGTTGGTACTGGTGTTCCTGGCCGACTGCCGCCGCTGGCTGAACGCCTACCATGCGGCAGGCATCGAGGACGTGCGCAAGCCCGGCGCGGGCGATTTGATGCTGGCTATGGCCGACACCTGCATTGCCGCGCAGAACGCCGTCGTCGCCGCTGAATCTATGGGCATCGGCAGCTGCTACATTGGCGACGTCATCGAGAACGCCGAGGCCATGCGGGACGCGCTGCACCTGCCGGATTTTGTGGTGCCCGCCTGTATGCTGGTGTTTGGCCGCCCGACCGAACAGCAGCAGCGCCGCCCCCAAGCCCGCCCGCTTTGCCGAGGCCGCCGTCGTTTGCGAGAATGTACACGGACCGCACGCCCGACGAGCTGCGCGCCGACTTTGCGGCGAAAGCCGCCGCCAACGGCCAGCCCGACTACGACTTTGATGAAGCCGTCACCGCCTTTTGCAACCGCAAATACGCCAGCGACTTTTCCCAGGAAATGACCAGAAGCGCAGAAATTTACTGGAAAGAGTTTTTTGTGATTGGCAGAGAACGCGGGGGCGGACCCCATATCCGCCCGGGAGCGTTGCCGCTGCCGCCGCACCCCTGAAATCTCTACAAATAAACCACCCCCACCCAACCGTAGATGTTCTGCGGCTGGGTGGGGGCTTTCTTATTGATTGAGGGTGAAATTATATAGCAGACCGTCAATAAATTGCATTCTTGCCTTTATTGTAGGCGCGTAGGGGCGACCATTGGCCGCCCGCCAACTTACCGCAGCAACGCATTTTCCGGGACAGTTTTTGCAAGGCAATCGGGCACGGCGAGCAATGCTCGCCCCTACAAGCGTTTTTCGACAGTCTGCTATATTTTTGGTTGTATCCTGTAGTTTATGCTCTGGCGTAACGAAGCTGCCGGTATTGTCAGCTTTTAGATTGGCGTTGGATACAGGATTTCCGGCGTTATCAATTTTACGGATATAGACAGTGCAGAGTTAGCGTTTGTTGTTTGTGACATGAAAAGTATCCTCATTACCAACAGTGCTTTCCAGACTATGACTACCCCCTTCTTCCTGTTTGAAGTCAAAAGCATTAATATAGAACCAGGTTGTATTATGGGGAGTCGGAGTAGCGGGATATGGCTTATAATATAAATGAAAAGAACATGTGAAGTCTCCCTATATCCGGCAGGAGGAGTTTCCTTTTATAACATAAGTTTGGCCAGTTTGGTCTCCGGTAGTTAGGAAAGCAGAATACCCGATGTTATCTTCATCATGCAGTTTGACAGGAATGGAGCATTCTCCTTTACTATCACTGGTGAATTCGCCAACAAGGGTTGAGCCGTTCTTAATAGTAAAGGTAGCACCGGACAACGGATTTTTATCAGGGTCAGTGACGCGCAGCTTTAATTTGGCAACGGAAAGCGCATAATGGTAAGCCGCCTATTAGGCATATCGATAGTAAATGGATAGTTATTTACGTTATTCTGCATGGAATTGAGACAATAGTCGTTCCCTTCAATGCGAACATTGATATAGATTTTGTATCGCTGGGAATGACTTGGTAGCCAGCAGGAACATCATCTTCGGTGATAGTAGTCGGCGTATCCCCGATAACAGTGTTGGCACGAGGGTGCCCTCATTAGGAGAAATATCCAACAGAATATCACCGTTTGCATCAGAGGGCACATAAAAGTCGTTTTCACCGTTTTTACCGCTTACAATGTGATAGGTTCTGTTTGCAAAGGCGCAAAATTTTAGTTTCAATATCCTCCAAGTGGATAATGAACTGATGTTTATCTGCTGTAGCGGTGCTGCCGGTCGTACCGCCGCCGGAAATGCCGCCCCCGGTGCTGCCCCCGCCGGTTTCACCGCCGCCGGTCGTTCCACCGCTGCTGCTGCCCGGCTTCGGCGTCGGCACAACAACAGCCTTCATCACTGCCGATATTTACACTTGCGGTGGTTCCCGCGTTCGGGGATACGACCTGTATCCCATCGACGCTGGTATACACTAAGTATAAAAACCTGCCCGCTGGCGTTGCAGGTCATCCCTGCACGGTACCCCTTTGACCCCGGCATCCGAAGAAAAATCCCAGCAGGCGTAATATTGCCCGCAGGCGGGTTGTTCACATGCAGCAGATACTGCCCGCTGCCCTCGGTAAGTGCTACATCTCCGCCGGTCACGGTGGGAGCCTCGTTTGTCAACAACGTGCCTGCCCAGTTGGTCAAGGCGGCTGCATTTTCGGCGTTCCCGGCTACAGATGCGTTCTGCACCAAGGCGTAGTTCTGCGCACCCTGCCGGGTCGCCGTCATCACACACGCCTGCGCCTCACTGACGGCCTGCTTTTCCTTGGCGCTGTCAATGTACCCGGTCAGTGCCGGGACGGCAAAGGCCGCCAGTACGCCCAGAATCACCAATACCACGATCAGCTCCACCAGCGTAAAGTCGCCGCGGCTGCGCGGAGGGGTTCGTTTCAGACCTGTCATAGGGATGCCTCCTCTTTATTCGGCGGGGTCAAAATGCTCTGGTCGCGCTTTGGCGTGCGCGCCGATGTTGTTGTATTCCAGCATCAGATACCCCTTGGCCCACTCGTCCAGCGTGGGGTCTGCGCCGTATTCGGCTGTGCTGCCGTCCACCTTCATGTAGTCGTTGGCGGCGGTCACAACGGGGGTGTTGTGCTTCATTTCCAGCAGATACTTATAATAATCGCTCAGGGCAGCCCAGCCTGCTGCAACAGGGTGGGGGCCAGCATCACCATGTCCATGCGGTTCAGCGGGTCGGTGGTGCTGGTGGCGGCTGCCGTGTGCTCCAGCGGGTAGTTCGCCCAGATGAAGAACGGTGTGCTGCGCTCCAAAATCTGCAAATCGTTGTCGGTGGCGGCAAAGCTCGCGTCAGCCACATGCTTGACAAAGCTGGGCGCGTGGTCACCGGCCATGGCCACAATGACCTTGCGGCCCGTCTTTTTCGTACTGCGCGGTAAAGTAATCGCACAGCTCCTGCACGGCGGCGTCGGTCATCTTGATGCAGCTCAGGTACTCGTTCATCAGCTCGTCGTACTCGCCGTAGTCGGTGCCCGCGTGGACAATATCCAGCGAAGCATCGTTCATATCGTAGTCGCCGTGGCTCTGGATGGAGACTAAGAAGCTGAACCGGGGCTTGTCCTCGGGCATGGCCTCGTACATCTTCTCCCAAGCCCGGTAGGTGGCGGAGTCCGTCTGGTACGGACGGTCCCCCGTAGGTCTCCCCTGCGTGGTAAAATCGCTCTGGAAATGGGTCTCGTCAAAGCCCAGCGCCAGCCAGGCGGAGTCGCGGCGGTAGTTGGAGTTCGTGTAGGGGTGGGCGGCCATCGTGGAGTAGCCCAGACCCCTTGAGGTAGCTGACAACGCTGTTGGCGTTGTACAGGTTCAGCCAGTTGAACGGCGTGATGCTGGGCATCAGGATCAGCGAGTTGGAGGTCAGCATCTCATACTCGGTCGAGTTGGTGCCGCCGCCCACGTGGGGGCTGATCGTGTGGCCGTAGACCGAGTTGGGCAGGTTCTTGGTGACCGGCATGATGTCGGTGTCGGCCTGCAGGTCGGTGACAAGGTCAAAGTCGTAGAAGCTCTCGGACAGGATCAGCACAATGTCGGGGTAGTCCTCGGCGCTCTCGGGGCTGGCAGGGGGCGGTGTAGTCGTCGGCCTTGCGGGCGGTGTTCACCGCCGCGGCGTCGTTGTAGTTCTCCGGCTCAATGACAGGGTCGGACATCAGGCTCGTGGCCTCGATGGTTCCGGCCAGGTAGCCGTAGGTGTAGTAGGTGTTCTGCCACGCCCAGCCGTAGGTGGTCTTGGGCTTGATGGTCACGGGGCCGAAGTAGCCGAAGAACATGACCAGGAACACGCCCAGTGCACTGCCCGCCACGCGCACGCCGCGCATCTTCCAGCTGGGCGTGCTTGGGGGCACCCTTTGACCAGCTGCGCCTGCACAAAGGCGATTGCCAGAATCGGCAGGTAGAGCAGGGCGATGGTCACAACGTCTTTCGTGATTTTCAGCGTGTAGCTGCCCATGACCTCAGCGGCGGTGCCCAGGTTTAAGATGTCCTGGGGCATCAGCGCTGAACCGTGCAGGTCGCGGGTGTAGTAGTTGATGAGCGCAATGATGGTGAACACCGCGCCCGAAATGCCCGTTGCGCGGCTCCACTTGCCGAGCAGCGCAAACAAAATCAGCGTCAGGCAGAAGGCGGTCAGCGCGTTGAGCGGCGCGTAGAGCGGCCATTGAAGCTGCAAAAAGCTCTCGGTCACGCCGTCGGACAGCTCCAGCTGATAGCGGGAGATAAACCCGCACCGCCAGCCAGCAGGCAGGGGAGTACCCCTGTAAGAGAAATTTCTTCCAGTTAAAGTTTTTCAAATGCTGCATAGGTGATGAATAAATACCTTTCTCTGTAAATTTTGTACATAACTATACATAATACATTATAACACGACACCACAAAAAAAGAAAGAGGCGCGGGCAGCACCTCTTTGGATATAGAATGATGTTTGTCCGGAATACGGATAGTACAATACGCCTGCTCGTAAAAGGGCGGCCTATATGCCGCCCGCCCCCTCCCGGCCAGCACCCGCCAACCATCCACCACCCGTAGGGCCGGGCATGCCCGGCCCCACGCTTCCCATAACCACCCACCTGATCTTCCGCATCGTAGGGAGGGGTCTTGACCCCTCGCGGGGCGTCGAGGACGCCGCCCCTCAGCGATGGCCCGCAACAAAACGTCACTTCCGCGCATTCTTCTTCCAGATCCAATACAGCCCTTCCAGCACCAGCGTCTCGCGGTACACAATATCCGTCGCACACGCCGTGCGCACACTGTCGGGCAGCGTGCCGGTTGCGACCACCGGCGCGTCGGGTGCGCCCAGCGCGGCGCGGATCTGCGCCACCATGCCGTCCAGCATGGCCGCCGTGCCGTACACGATGCCGCTGTGCAGGCAGTCCGCCGTGTTGGCCCCCAGCAGACGCCGCGGGCGGGCCTCCAGCTCCACCTGGGGCAGCTGCGCCGTGTTGCGCACCAGCGCCGACAGCGAGCACTGCGGCCCTGGAAGGATAGCGCCGCCCACCAGGGCACCCGAGTCATCCACGGCCAGCAGGGTGGTGGCGGTGTCGAAGTTGACCACCACGCAGGGCGGCGTGCACCGCTGCAGCGCACCCACGATGGCACAGCAGCTCGCCGCCTAGCTGGGCCGGGTTGTCCATCCGGATACGCACGCCGCTTTTCAGCCCGGGGCCGACCTCCATGATTTGGCACTCGCACATCTTGCGTAGGGCCTCGCGCAGGCGCGGCGTCAGCGCCGGCACCACGCTGGAAAAGATGACCGCTGTGATCTGCTGCGGCTCCGCCCCATACAGTGCCAGCATGTTTACGATTTTGTACAGGAGCTCATCACTGCTCAGCGCCGTGTCCGCAAACAGCCGCGACGAAAACACCAGCTTGCCGTCCGGCGTATACCCGCCAAACGTAATATTGGAGTTGCCGATATTCAATGCCAGGATCATGACAGGACCTCGTTTCAAGTATGTTGCCTCTATACTATTATAATAAGGTAGAAATTGCAAGTGTTTTTTCCACATTCACGTGTGCCGAATGTGGAAAGCACACCGCTCCCTCCACCATCACCCCCGTAGGGCCGGGCATGCCCGGCCCGCGCACTTTCCCATAACCACCCCCTCTAACCTTCCACATCGTAGGGAGG
>VOFC01002518.1_pt1 | contig 36355 bp, 59 predicted proteins | sample 5384161 | NCBI WGS metagenome assembly VOFC01 (sample SAMN12384722, study PRJNA508395) | human gut metagenome | isolation source: healthy gut B | host: Homo sapiens | reverse complement strand
TGCCGATGCTGCCGCCGCAGAGAATCCCGCCGATCAGGCAGCGCGCTAGCTGGTCACCGGAAAGAATATCGGTACGCGGAATGATCGTTAAAAAAGACGGTAATGCCCGTGACAGCCAACAGCGTCTTTAGTACAACAGTGTGATCCAGCCGTCTCCACGCTATCAGTAAAAACCGGCAGATTGATCGCATAGTTCAAAGCAAACCGGCAATGTCAATTTTCGGCGTCCAGCCGGTCAAATGAATAAGCGTGCGCAATAGCTGCGCCAAACCCATAATTCCACCGGTATATAATCCAGCAGGAACCACAAACAGGTTCATTCCCGCCGCATAGAACAGCGTCCCACCGAGAATCGCAACGCATTGCAGCACTTCCGTCCAGTTTCGCTCTTATTTTGCATGAAATACTGCACGTTAGTCGCCCCTCTTCCAAAAACGGCGTTTTCATGCAAAATCATATCACGCTGTCCACGAAAAAGCAACTGCAATTCAGGCCACAAACCATATTTTCCGCTTCGTATTTTTAAGCGGGTGACGAGGGCTGCTCGCTCAGGCCGCCCTATGCGGCTTCCGACACGGCAACCGCGTTCCACCGGAGTTTTGCTTTGCTGCGCACATGCCCTTTTTCGACCCTCTTCTTATTTCTTAAAACCAAAAAGAAAAAGGCGCAACCTTTCGTTGCTTTTCTTTTTGGAGCGGGTGACGAGGCTCGAACTCGCTACCTCCACCTTGGCAAGGTGGCGCTCTACCGGATGAGCTACACCCGCATCTCAAATGCAGGTATTATTATAGCAGAAAACTTGTGAAAAGTCAAGACCTGTGTCCAAATCGCGCGTCAATTTTTTCATCCTGTGCATCCGCAGCGGGCGTCTCCGCGTCCGGCGCGTCGTCTGCCAGGCGGGGCGTCAGCGTGGTTTCATCCGGAATGTATTGTCTGTCGTTCCTCCGGCTGTGTCTCCACAGGGATCTCCGGTCGCTTCACAGGCCGGATATGCGCTGCGTCCCACGAATAGCCGATCATATCCTCGTCATAGCGGAGGCTGAGCCGCCCATCAGCCAGCAGATCACGCAGCAGGTCGGCGTGATAGGACGCAGCCCATCAAGCGTGACGATGTTCCACGCGTACTCCTCGCCGTCGTGGCTGCCTTCGACGATCTGGCAGTCGATGCCGATCTGGTCGCAGAGCAGCTTCCACGCAGTCGCGGCGCTCTGGCTGGTGATCAGGCCCTCACAGAGCGCGAATAGAGCGGCGTGGCCGTCTGCTGCTCGGTATAGGTGAAGCGCTCCATCAGAATACGTGTAGCAGCAGCCCGGCCTTTTCCCACTCGGTGTCGCGGTAGCGGACGTAGACCGACGCGGCCTGCAGGCCTCCTCCACGGCCTTTCCATCTTTTGCAGCGACGCGGCATCCGCCGGCCACGTGAGCGTCAGCTCGACGATGCGGCTGCGCCCCTCCTCGGGATAATTCGCCGCGTGGAGCTCCGGCACAGCCATATAGTGCAGCGGCTCCGCCTCGCAGATCTGCCGGATCAGCGATTCATAGGGATAGACGGGCTGCTGACTGCGTACCATGTGACGTGATCGCGGTATTCGTCCATCGCCTCGCGCAGCAGCGATCTCAACCTCCTTCTGATTGGTCACATATTCCAAGCGTTTTCGGGTCTCTGACATTTCACGGAAAGTGATATCAATGGTGATCTCATAATAGGAGACGATGAGCGAGCAGTCGTGCGTCAGAAAATCGATCGTATACGCGCCGACGAGGATCTTCACGGGCCACGGAATAGGCCGCACGCGGCGACGGCCTCCCGCATCGCCTGGCACGTGGTACGGATGACGCCATGTGACGCCGTCCTCCGCAAATTGCAGGATGGCGCGCTTTAGCTCGTTATAATCGCCCAGCGGGATGTCGCTGTCGGCGCGCGCGGTCTGTGCGGCGCTGTGCGGGCTGATCTGCGTATACTGCGACGGGGCAGTACGGAACAGCCACCGAGCGCAAGCAGCGGCCATCCATGACGGCCAGAGCCAGACGTTTCATGCCGCGCCCCCCATCTCGTCGCCGTTGCGGAAGCCTTCGCCGAGCACCTGATGCGCTTCCTGCAAAATGACGAACGCGTCGGGGTCGATCTCGCGGACAATGGACTTCAGCTGCGGGGCCTGCCGCCGCCGGATGGCGCAGAGCAGAACCTGCTTCTTCTCGCCGGAATAACCGCCGCGGCCCTCCAGAATCGTGACGCCGCGGTCGAGCTTTTCCTCAATGGCAAGGATGATTTCTTCAAAGCGTTCAGAGATGATGAGCGCGACCGTGGAATAGTCCAGCCCATAGATGATCCGTCCATCACGACGGACGACACATAGAGCGACACGGCGGAATAGAGGGCCTTGCTGACATCGTGATAGACTGCGCCGGTCAGGGCGACGATGGTCAGATCGATCGTCAGCAGAATCCGCCCAAGCGGCAGCGAACCGAAGCGCCGCCGGAGCAGGCGCGCGCCGATATCCGAGCCGCCGGTGGACGCGCCGCCGAGGAACACCAGCCCCAGCCCCACGCCGGAGAAGATGCCGCCATAGAGCGCGCTGAGCAAAATTTCCGTCTGCGGCGGCGTGATGCGTGTGAACACGTCCATCAGCAGCGAGCTGGTCAGCATACCGGCCAGCGAGCCGAAGAAAAACTGCCGCCCGAGCCGCTTGCCGCCCAGAATGAACAGCGGTACGTTGATGAGGATGCTGTAAAGGCCGACGCTGCCCCCCAGCCGGTCAGCTCCAGCAGCAGCATGCCGATGCCGCTCACACCGCCGATGTTGATCTGGTTCGGCAGCAGGAAGAGATCAAAGCCCAGCGCGAAGATCGCGCTGCCGAGGATCGTCATGCCAAGCATCCGGAACCATGGCCGCAGCTTTCCCTGTTTCAAGCGAACACCTCCGATGTGATCAAAGCCCAATGTCATCTGTTTCTCTTCCAGATCGTCTCGCGGAGCAGCGCGCTCGCGGCGGGGATCGTGCGGGTGCGGTAGCGGGCGGGATTCTGGATGCCGGACTCTGTGAGCCGCGCCGCACGTTCAAGCACGGCTTTTTCTTCAGGCTCATGACCGCGACGCCCCCCTGCGTGGCGCGTGTGGTCTTCACGGCGAGCTGTGCCGTGGAGAAGATAAGGCAGCGGCCGTCCGTGGCGTAGAGCGCGATCTGCTCCTCTTCCGTCAGGTGGAACACGGCGCGCAGCGGGCTTTTGTCCGAATAGGCGCCGGTCAGCTTGCGGCGGTTGGTCTTGGTGGCGTAGCCGGAAAGCTCCACCTTCGCCGCCTTGCCGTTTTCAAAGACGAAGAGCAGATTTCCCGTGTAATCTCCCGGGAAAATCGCGGCGAAGAAGCTTCTCTCCCTCGTCAAAGCCGAGCTTTCCGGGAAGATAGTCGCCGAGGGCGGATGCCTTGCCATCTGGGAAGTCGGAAAGGCGGGTCTTATAGACCTGCGCGCGGTCGGTAAAGACGAGAAGCTCCTGATTGTTCGTCGTTTCACGGCTGAGAAGCAGTTTGTCGCCCTCTTTGAACTTCTGCTCGCCGGACATGCGCAGCGACTGCGGCGTGATCTTCTTGAAATAGCCCTCGCGGGACAGGAAGACCGTCACCGGATAGTCCGGCACAGTCCTCTTCCTCTGCCTCGGCGATCTGGTGGTCGTAGACGATGCCGGTTTTGCGATCCTGCCCGTATTTTTCGCGACCTGTTCGAGCTCCTTGCAGATCACGTTCCGGATCTTCCGCTCGGAGCCGAGGAGGTCCTCCAGCTCTGCGATCTCGTGTTCGAGCGAGTCGGTCTCCTGAATCCGGTTTAAGAGGAATTCCTTGTTGATGTTGCGGAGCTTGATCTCCGCCACGTACTCGGCCTGCACCTCATCGATGCCGAAGCCGATCATCAGGTTTGGCACGACCTCCGCCTCGGACTCCGTCTCGCGGATGATGCGGATGGCCTTGTCGATGTCCAGCAGGATTTTGCCGAGGCCCTTCAGCAGGTGCAGCTTGTCCTTCTTCTTTTGCAGCTGGAAATAGAGCCCGGCGGCGGACGCACTCCGTGCGCCAGGCCGTCCACTCCTCGATGATCTCGCGCACGCCCATCACGCGCGGCATGCCCGCGATGAGAATGTTGAAGTTGCAGCCGAAGCTGTCCTCGAGCGTGGTGGACTTGAAAGAGCTTCTGCATGAGCTTTTCGGGGTCGACGCCGCGCTTGAGATCGATGGCGAGCTTCAGGCCGGACAGATCCGTCTCGTCGCGCATGTCGGCGATCTCGCGGATCTTGCCGGCCTTGATCAGCTCAGCGACCTTGTCAATGATGATCTCGGTCGCGGTCGTGTAGGGGATCTCATAGATCTCAATGAGATTCCCTTCCCTGACGTAGCGCCATCTGGCGCGGATGCGGAAGGTACCCCGGCCCGTGTTGTAAATTTGCAGCATCTCCGCCGGGTCGTAGAGAATCTCACCGCCGGTCGGGAAATCCGGCGCGGGTAGCAGCTCGAGTAGGTCTGCGCCGGGATCTTTGTATCAAAGCGATGGCCGTCTGGCAGACCTCGCGCAGATTGAACGAGCAGATGTTCGACGCCATGCCGACTGCGATGCCCATGTTCGGGTTGACGAGCACGTTCGGGAATGTGGTGGGAAGAAGCGTCGGCTCCTGCATCGTGGCGTCGTAGTTGTCGACGAAGTCGACGGTGTCGGCGTCGATGTCGCGGAAGAGCTCCTGACAGATCGGTTCGAGCTTCGCCTCGGTATACCGGGAGGCCGCGCAGGCCATGTCGCGCGAATAGACCTTGCCGAAGTTGCCCTTCGAGTCGACGAATGGGTGCAGCAGCGTCTCGTTACCGCGGGCGAGGCGCACCATCGTGTCGTAGATGGCGGCGTCGCCGTGCGGGTTCAGCTTCATCGTCTGGCCGACAATGTTGGCCGACTTCGTGCGCGGTTTGGTCAGCAGACCCATCTGATACATCGTGTAGAGCAGCTTCCGGTGGGACGGCTTGAATCCGTCGATCTCCGGGATTGCGCGAGACACGATGACCGACATCGCATAGGGCATGTAGTTTCCCTCGAGCGTGCGGCAGATCGGCTGCTCCTGCACCTCCGCGCGCAGACCCATCACATTCGGGTCGTTTTTATGATGAGATTCTTCGTTGTTCTTCTTTTTTGGCATGATGTTTATCTTTCAAAATAATTGCGCCCCCATTCTTTTCTTTCTCTTTTCGAAGAAAGAAAAGAACCGCCGCGCCCAGTGAAGAAAAGAAAGAGAACTTCCGAAACCGGAAGGGGCTTTCGTCCCCGGCGGGAACGGAATGGGCCGCCATCATGTAACAGCTCATACGTTTGCGGACTAGTCTTATTTGCCCGCCCCGAATCACCCAAAACTGTGACCCAGCGCAGCGGTCACAGTTTGGAAAGGAAGAAGAATCATTCTCGGAGCCAGCGGATATGGAGCTTTCGCCGCCTCGGCGGAAGCGGAATGCGATTTCAGCTGGCAGCCGATCTCATAGAGCGGCGATTCCGCGATATAGACATAGCCCGCTTGAGCGTTCATCGAGGATCGCCGCGCGGCATCGGTGCGATCTTGATGATGTCGAACGCGCTGAGGTCCTTGGCTTTTTTCGTCTGCACCTAGACGCCGCAGCCGAGGAAGCGGATGAGGTCGGTGATGATCTCGGACTTGAAGATGCGGTCATAATCCGCTTTCAGGCAGTTTAAGATCTTGCCGCGCACGGGCATGATGCCCTGAAATTCCGCGTCGCGCGAGAGCTTGACGGAGCCGAGCGCGCTGTCGCCCTCGACGATATAAATTTCGCGGCGCGAGACGTCCTTCGTCCGGCAGTCGACAAATTTCTGGACGCGGTTCGCGATGTCGACCGAGCCGGTCAGTTTCTTCTTGATGTTCAGTCTCGCCTTTTCCGCCGTCTCGCGGCTGCGCTTGTTGATGAGCACCTGATCGGCGATCTCGTGGAGGCGGCTGCGGAAAAACTTCCGTCATGGCCTCCTGCACGAATTTATTCGTGATGGCCTTTTTCGTCTGGTTCTCATAGGACGTCTGCGTGGAGAAGCAGTTCGTCACCAGGATCAGGCAGTCCTGCACGTCCTGGAACGTGATCTTGGACTCGGACTTCGTATACTTGTTCTGCGATTTGAGATAGGCGTCGATCGCGTAGACGAAAGCGTTGCGGACGGCCTTCTCTGGCGCGCCGCCGTATTCCAGCCACGAGGAATTGTGGTAATATTCGATGCGGTTCACCTGATTGGAGAAGCAGAACGCGGCTGAAATTTTCACTTTGTATTCCGGCTTGTCCTCGCGGTCGCGGCCGCGGCGCTCGGCCTCCCCAGAACTGCGGGGCCGTCAGCGGCGCTCGCCGGCCAGCTCCGTCACATAGTCCAGAATGCCGTGTTCATAGCGGTATTCCGTCTCAGTGAATTTGCCCTTTTCGGTCTCCCGGCGATAGCGGAAGCTGACGCCCGCGTTGACGACGGCCTGCCGTTTGAGCGTGTCCTCAAAGTATTCGTGCGGGATGTGGACGTCGGTAAAGACGTCGAGATCGGGCTTCCAGCGGAAGGTCGACCCGGTCTTTTTCCGGTCGGCCGGCTCTTTGTTCAGCTTGCCGACGATCTCGCCCTTTTCAAAGATGGAGCGTATACTTGAAGCCGTCGCGGCGGATGGTCGCGTCAAAATACTCCGAGGCGTACTGCGTGGCACACGCGCCGAGGCCGTTGAGACCGAGCGAGTACTCGTAGTTTTCGCCCTCGTTGTTCTTGTACTTGCCGCCGGCGTAGAGTTCGCAGAAGATCAGCTCCCAGTTATATTTCTGCTCCTTTTCATTCCAGTCCACCGGACAGCCGCGGCCAAAATCCTCGACCTCGAGCGAGTCGTCGAGGAACTGCGTCACGATGATCGTGTCGCCGTTGCCCTCGCGCGCCTCGTCGATGGCGTTGGAGAGGATCTCAAAGACGGCGTGCTCGCAGCCCTCCAGCCCGTCGGAGCCGAAGATGACCGCCGGGCGCTTTCGTACCCGGTCGGCCCCTTTAAGGACGTAATGGATTCATTTCCGTAAGCCTGCTGTTTTTTCATTCGTGTTCCCTACATTTCGTGCTGAATATGGGCCTAAACACCCATTATATTGGTATGATTATACTGTTTTTCCTCTGCAAAGTCAAGCCGGGGCCGTCTTGTCGATTTCCGTCAAAAATGGGCGTGTATCTTTGTTCTATTTTTTCCGCGCTTGCCCGTTGCAATTCTTCCGTTTCGCTCTATCATATATTATGAGAAAGTTTTGAACTACAGGGTGGAAGAACAACATGACAAAAATCGGATTTGACAACGAAACTTATTTACAGCTTCAATCGAAAAAAATTCTCGAGCGGGTCGACCGCTTCGGCGGCAAGCTCTATCTCGAGTTCGGCGGCAAGCTCTTTGACGACTACCACGCCTCGCGCGTCCTGCCGGGCTTTGAGCCGGACGGGAAGATGAAAATGCTGCTCCAGTTGAAGGAGCAGGCGGAGATCGTCATCGCAATCTGCGCGGGCCACATCGAGCAGAACAAGCGCCGCGGTGATCTCGGCATCACATATGATATGGACGTCATGCGCCTGATCGATGCGTTCCGCAGCATCGGCCTCTACGTCGGCTCCGTCGTCATCACGCAGTACGCCGGGCAGCACGCGGCCGACCTCTTCCAGCATAAGCTGGAGGATCTCGGCGTGAAGGTCTACAAGCACTATCCCATCGAGGACTATCCTCGAACGTCGGCCTGATCGTCTCGGACGACGGCTTCGGCAAGAACGACTACATCGAGACGACGCGCCCCGTCGTCGTCGTGACGGCCCCCGGCCCCGGCTCCGGCAAGATGGCCACCTGCCTCAGCCAGCTCTATCATGAGCACAAGCGCGGCGTGCAGGCGGCTATGCCAAGTATGAGACGTTTCCGGTGTGGAGCCTCCCGCTCAAGCACCCGGTCAACCTTGCCTACGAGGCCGCGACCGCCGACCTCGCCGACGTCAATATGATCGACCCGTTCCACCTCGAGGCCTACGGCGAGACGACCGTCAACTACAACCGCGACGTGGAGATTTTCCCAGTGCTCGAGGCGATGTTCCGCCAGATCTACGGCGAGTGCCCGTACAAGAGCCCGACGGACATGGGCGTCAACATGGCGGCATTCGCCATCTGCGACGATGAGGTCTGCCGCGAGGCGTCGTATCAGGAGATCATCCGCCGCTATTTCGCCACGGCCTGCAACGTGAAAAAGGGACTCGCCGAGCCGAGCGAGCTGCACAAGCAGGAGATGCTGATGAACTATCTGCACCTCACGCCCGACATGCGCCCCTGCGTCCCCGCGGCGCGCAAAAAAGGCCGAGGAGACCGGCGCGCCCGCCGCAGCCATCGAGCTGCCGGACGGCCGGATCGTCACGGGCAAAACGTCTGGCCTGATGGGCGCGTGCTCCGCGGCTCTGCTCAACAGCCTCAAGACGCTCGCCGGCATCCATGACCGCGTGAACCTCATCGCACCGATGGTCCTCGCGCCGATTCAGCATCTGAAGGTGGAGCACCTCGGAAACTCCAACCCGCGGCTGCACCCGACGAGGTGCTCATCGCCCTTTCGATGTCCGCCGTCACGAACCCTACCGCCGAGATGGCGATGGAGGCCCTGTCCGGCCTGCGCGGCGGCGAGGTCCATTCCTCGGTCATCCTCTCCTCCGTCGATGAGAACACATTCAAAAAGCTCGGGATGCACGTGACCTACGAACCGGTCTACCAGTCCCACGCCCTGTATCATAAATAAGGAGCGGATATGAGAAACAAGCATCGCAATCTGCTGTCCGTGGCGCTGGTATTGCTCTGCATTGCGCTGCTGGCCGGGACGGCTGTGCTCCTGCTGCGGACGCTGCCGAAAAAGCAGCCCGGCACCGTGGATACCATCCAGACCGGCGCGGTCTTTGATCAGACCGACAACACCGCCGCGCCCGACCGCGAACAGGCATACGACGGCGAGCTGCCGAACCTGTCCGACACGCTGGAACCCGACGAGGCCGAAACGCCCGCGCCCGAAGACGAAGCCGCGCTGGCCGCGGCGAAGCTCGCGGACCAGACGCTCGCGTCCATGACGCTGGATGAAAAGCTCTGGCAGCTCTTCTTCTTCGTCACGCCAGAGGCCATCACCAAAGTCGAAACGGCCACGCTCGCGGGCGAGGCCACAAAGGCCGCCATCGAGTCGCGCAGCCGGTCGGCGGACTGGTCTATTTCGCCAAAAACCTGGAGAACCGCGCACAGACCGTCACGCTGCTGGAAAATTCGCAGTCTTATTCCAAAATTCCGCTGTTCCTCGGCGTGGACGAGGAGGGCGGCACGGTCTCCCGCCTGAAGACGAGCGGCCTTGACATCGACACCGGCGTCGGCACGATGCAGTCCATCGGCGAGACCGCCGATCCCGCCGCGGCCTATGCCGCCGGGCAGGAGATCGCGGGCAACCTGCACGCGCTCGGCTTCAATCTCGATTTTGCGCCGGTTGCTGACGTGTCGTCCGGCAAAAATGCCGCGATCAGCTCCCGCTCGTTCGGCACGGATCCGGAGCTCTGCGCCTCGATGGCCGGCATCGTCTCGAACGCGCTGACCGACGGCGGCGGCGTCATCCCCTGCCTCAAGCACTTCCCCGGCTATGGCGGCGCAATGGCGGACGACCACGAAGGCTCCGTCACGGTCGACAAGACGCTCGAAGAACTCGAGAGCTGCGACCTCATTCCGTACCGCCGTCTGCTAGCCGGCCAGAACGTGCCGTTCATCATGGTCACGCACCTGAACTACCCGGCCCTGACCGGCGGCGATACACCCGCCGATCTGTCTTCCGAAATTGTCACCGATCTTTTGCGGAACAAACTCGGATATTCGAACGTCATAATCACAGATTCCCACCAGATGGCCTCTATCACCGACCATTACACCTCCGCCGAAGCCGCCGTCGCCGCGATCGCGGCGGGCTGCGACATGGTGCTGATGCCGGAGGACTTGCAGGAGGCATTTGACGGATTGAAAGCCGCCGTGGAGGACGGAACGCTGACCGAGGCGCGCATCGATGAGAGCGTCCGGCGCATCCTGACCGTCAAAGCGGCATATGGACTGTTGAAAGACTGACAAAAAGGAGTTGTTTGAAATGGAAGAAAAGAAATTGTATCGCGCATCGATCGACAAGAAGATCTGCGGCGTCTGCGGCGGCATCGCGCATTATTTCGGCGTCGATTCCACGCTGGTGCGCCTGATCGCGGTCGTGCTGTTTTTCGCGGGCGGCCTGAGCCTGTGGGTCTACATCATCGCAGCCCTCATCATGACCGAGACGCCGGATTATTAAGCGCGTACAAAACGCGGCCCCTCTTTCGAGGGGGCCGTTTTTTGCTGCGGTGCAAGCGGGCGGACAGGGTCGTCCGCCCCTGCATTGTCAGCGCTGCTCTTTGGGGACGTCGCGGATGGAGAGGGAGATACGCTTGCGCTTCTCGTCAACCTCGAGGACGACGACCTTGACCACATCGCCGACGGCGAGCACCTCGGACGGGTGCTTGATATAGCGGTCACAGACGCGGAAATGTGGACAAGGCCGTCCTGATGGACACCGATATCGACGAATACGCCGAAATCAATGACATTGCGCACCGTTCCGCTGAGCACCATGCCGGGCTTGAGATCCTTCAGTTCCAAAACGTCCGTCCGCAGAATCGGCACGGGCAGTTCGTCGCGCGGGTCGCGGCCGGGCTTGACCAGCTCCTTCGCAATATCCTGAAGCGTCGGGACGCCGACGCCACATTCCGCCGCGGCTTTTTCCGCGCCATAGCGCTTCAGCGCTTCGGGCAGGGGACGCATCGCATCCGTTCCGGCGTCCTTCGCCTGGTAGCCAGAAGATCAAGCAGCGTTTCGGCGGCGGCATAGCTTTCGGGATGGACGCCGGTATGATCGAGAATTTGCTTGCTCTCAGGTACGCGGAGGAAGCCCGCGCACTGCTGGAATGCCTTTGGGGCCGAGCTTCGGCACCTTTTTCAGCTGGCTGCGGGCGGTGAACGCGCCGTGTTCTCCTCGCGATAGGCGACGATGTTCTTTGCCGTCGTGGCGTTCAGGCCGGAGACCTGCTGCAAAAGCGGCGCGGAGGCCGTATTGAGGTCGACGCCGACGGCGTTCACGCAGTCCTCGACGACGGCGTCCAGCGCGGCGGAGAGCTCCTTTTCCGGCATGTCGTGCTGATACTGGCCGACGCCGATGGCCTTTGGGTCGATCTTGACGAGCTCCGCCAGCGGATCCTGCAGGCGGCGCGCAATGGAGACGGCGGAGCGGAGGTTGACGTCGTACTGCGGGAATTCGTCGGCGGCGAGCTTGACGCGGAGTAGACCGAGGCTCCGGCCTCGTTGACGATCATATAGGAGACGCCGCCTCCCACTTCGCGGATCAGCTCGACGGTCATGGCCTCCGTCTCGCGGGAGGCCGTGCCGTTGCCGATGGCGAGGTGCGCCACGTGGTGTTTGCGGATGAGCGCGGCGAGCTTGGTGATCGCCTCGCGCTTTTGACGCTCGCCGAACGTCGGATAGACGACCGTGGTGTCCAGTACTTTGCCGGTCGCATCCACGACGGCGACCTTGCAGCCGTGGCTGTAGCCGGGGTCGAGTCCCATGGTGACGAAGCCTTTGACGGGCGGCTGCATGAGCAGCGGCTTGAGGTTGAGGGCAAAGTTGCGGATCGCGGCTTCGTTGGCCGCGTCGGTGAGCAGATTGCGGATCTCCCGTTCCAGGCTCGGGAAGATCAGCCGGTCGTAGCTGTCCTCAGCGGCGGCTGCAACGAATGTCATGGCGGGGCTGCCGGGCTTGACGACAAGGCGGCGGAGCGTCTGGATTGCGGCGTCGCGATCCATGTCGAGGCCGACCTTCAAAAAGCCCTCTTTCTCGCCGCGGTTGAGCGCCAGAACCTGATGGCTCTGCAATTTTGCAACGGGCTGGGAAAACTCGTAATAGAGGCGATAGACGGAATCCGCGTCCGGTCGGAGGCCTTGGAGCAGGCCGCCGCACGCTTCTGCATCAGCCCGCGCAGTGATTTCCGGATCTCCGCATCGTCGGAAAACTGTTCCGCGAGAATGTCGTTCGCGCCCTGAAGCGCGTCGGCCACGGTCTCAACGCCCTTTTCCGCATCGAGATAGTCCTGCGCGAGAACGTCCGGCGCGGCCATGCCGCGCGTCTGCGCGAAGATCGCCTCGGCCAGCGGCTCCAACCCCTTTTCGCGGGCGACGGTCGCGCGGGTGCGGCGCTTTTTGCTTGTAGGGACGGTAGAGATCCTCGACCTCGGCGAGCGTCGCGGCCTCGTCGATGGCGGCGGAGAGCTCGTCCGTCAGCTTCCCCTGCGACTCGATCGAGGATTTGACTTCGTCACGGCGGGATTGCAGATTTTTGAGGTATTGCAGGCGCGTCTCGAGCGCGCGGAGCGTCGTGTCGTCCATCGCGCCGTGCGCCTCCTTGCGGTAACGGGCGATGAAGGGAATGGTGTTGCCCCCTCGTCCAGCAGGGCGATGACGTTCTGGATATAGGCCTCCGGCTGATTCAGCTCGGCGGAAAGGATCTGCGGAATGGTTTTCATGGTTTGCTCCTTCTGGTTGAAACTTACGGCATACTGTGTTATCATACCAGAAAAGGACTGGGAGGCGCAAGATGAAATTTCGGGCCGTGTTTCTGGACATTGATGATACGCTGTTTGATTTCCGCAAAGCTCGTTTGAGGCGCTGGTGACAGCGTTCGCGGAAATCGGCGTGTCGTTCACTGAGGCGGATATGCCCCATTATGAGGTCTACAACAACCGGATGTGGGAGATGTTCGAGCGCGGCGAAATTGAAAAGGAGCAGATCTATGAGGAGCGGTTCCGGCTGTATTTTGCCGAGCGCGGCATCGAGGCCGACACGGCGGCGTTCAACCGGAAGTACCTCTATGAGCTGGGCGAGGGCGTGAATTTCATGCCGCACTGCGCCGAGCTGCTGCGGGCGCTGCACGGGCGCGTGAAGGTCTTCATCCTGACGAACGGCGACACCTATGCGCAGGAGCGGCGAATCGAGAAGTCCGGCTTCGCGCCGTATTTCGACGGCGTCTTCATCTCGGAGCAGCTCGGCTGCAAGAAGCCGGAAAAGGCGTTTTATGACAAGGTGTTTTCGCTCGTTGGCGAGGAATACCGGGGCTGCACGCTGATGGTGGGCGACAGCCTGTCGTCCGACATGCAGGGCGGGCGCAACGCGGGCATCCCCTGACGTGCTTCTACGGAAGCGTGAAAAAGCGGATGCGCGGTGTGACTATGTGATCGAGGATCTGCTGGAGCTGCCGCCGCTGCTTGGAATCTGAGTTTTTGAACGCAGGGGTTGACAAATGCCGCGCAAGACGGTATAATACCCCTGTTATTTGGGCCTGTAGCTCAGCTGGGAGAGCGCGGTTCGCATCCGAGAGGTCGAGAGTTCGAGTCTCTTCAGGTCCACCAAATACGGGATAATCCGATAAAATTCGGATTATCCCGAACTTTTTTATGCGGTATGCGAACGCAGCGGTTGCAAAATGACTGGCTCCCCATTTTTGACGGAAAAGTTCTGAAATTCCTCAAAAGACACGTTGAAGTCAATCTCAATATTGTAGTCGCGGCTGACGCGAACGGCTTTGACGAATTGCGCAACGATCATTTTCTTTGCCTCAAAGGAGCAGGTGTCGAACAGATCTGCCCATGTGAGCAGTCGGTCGTATTCCTGCCGCAGATTCTCCGCCGAAGCCAGCAGCGACGCATATTCTGTCTGTGCCGCGTCTATGCGGGTCTGCGCCAGGGCAATCATCGTTTCTGTTTCTTTCACCAGTGCGTTCAGAAGCTCCACGCTGAGACTGCTCTGACCGCGAATGACTTTCAGCGTTTCCGCCTTATAATCGGAGAGGTCTTTCTGCTTCTCTGCCAGATGCGCATTGGCCTGATCGAGCTTGATTCTTGCAAGCTCGATTTCTTTTTATGCTGGTGATTCAGAATCTCGGATTCCGGCGCGGCAGCGATCTCTGCAAACTTCATGCGGATCACTTTCTCCACAATACCGTCGAGCTTTGTGACGCCATAGCCGGATTGTCCGTCGCATTCGCCGGGATGTCGGACGTTGTAATGGCACTGGTATCGCATCCGCGGTTCGTATTTCACTGTGCCATCTGCGCGATACACGCGCCTGCCGCTGGTCGTCAGTGTCAGCCGATTTCCGCAGTGGGCGCAGAAAATATTTCCGACCAAGAGGATTTTCCCTTGCAGTTCAGCGGCACATTGCCATGCGGGAGCGTCCGCTGGCGCATGATCTCCTGTGCCTTGGAAAAGGTGGAAACGTCGATGATGCGCAGCTCGTCAATGTAGCCGGACTGTGACTCGCCATTTTTGATGATACCGGTATAGGCAATGTTCTTGATGATCCGGTTGACGGTCGTGTTCGGGAAGCCTTTTCCGTCGCGGCTTTTGATGCCCTGCTCATGCAGATAGTGAGAAAGGCGCTGTGCGCCGTATCCCTCATCGACGTATTTGTGGAAGATCAGGCGAATCACTTCCGCCTCATCCTCGTCGATCTCCAAGTCCAGCACTGTGCGGTTGCGCTTATTGACGCGGCCTTTATCTACCGCGCGATAGCCATACGGAACTGTTCCACCGGTGGAATGCCCCTCCCCTGTGAGCTGCCCCAAGCGGGTTTTCGTGCGGATCGAGGTTTTCAGACTCTCGCCGGAGGCCTGCCAGTAGCGGATGTAGTTCATCTGAACTACCAGCGTTTTTTGGGCTGGCGTCGCTCGTTTTCCAAAACCAAGGCTTGCAAATTTTTTAGGTAGTCATTCTCCGCACGCAACCGCTGCACTTCTGCCAGCAGATCTTCTTCTACCTGCTTCGGCAACTGCTTTGGCGGACGACCCTTACTGCTGCGGCCACGCCGTTCGATGGCTAACCCTTCCAGCCCTTCTTCCAAATAAATGCGTTCCCAGCGCTCTATAATTTTATGGTCGTTAATTCCAAATTCCTGCATCGCTGCATAGATACTCAGATGTTCTTTTTTCATGGTTTCTACAACCATTCTCTTTAATTCCAGCGTATATCGTTTGTTTGGTACTCCTTTTGGCATAGCAAAACACCCCACTTGTTAAATAGTATATCATACTGTCTAACAAATGGGGTGCTGTTCATTTCGGGTGGGGATTGCTTTGCTTATTCGTCGTCGGTGGAGACGGCCTTGCCGCGGCTGTAGGCCACGACAATGCGGCGGTTGGGCTCGGTGCCGGTGGAGAAGGTGGTCACGTCGGGATGATCCTGCAGGGCCGCGTGGATGACGTGGCGCTCATAGGCGTTCATCGGCTCGAGCGTGATGTTGCGGCGGTAGCGGACAACCTTGCCCGCGACCTTGACGGCCAGCCGCTGGAGCGACTCTTCACGCTTTGGTGCGATAGTTCTCAGCGTCGACGTTGATGCGCGCGCGCTTGTTCTGCCCGCGGTTGACGGCGTAGTTCGTCAGGTGCTGGATGGCGTCGAGCGTTTCGCCGCGGCGGCCGATCAGGATGCCGAGATCCGCGCCGACGAGGTCGACCAAATAGCTGTCGTCGCCGGTCTTCATCGCGTGCGGGACAGCGTCAGAACCCATGTGCTCGAGCAGGCCCTTGACAAAGGTTTCGATCTTCTCCTCCATCGAGCCGGGCTCCGCCGGGTATACTCCTTCGGCTCCACAGGCGCGGCGGGCTTAAGTTCGCGGGCGGGGCGATCCTGCTTCGGGCGGTCGTTTCTCCGCTCGGGGCGCGGGGCGCGATCCTGCCGGGGCTTGCGCTCCGGGCGCAGCTGCTGCAGGGCGGCCGGGGCGATGACGCGCTGCTCCTGCTTCGGGGCGGCGGGCGCGATCACGCGGCGGCTCCTGCTTCGGGGCGGCGGGCGCGATCACGCGCGGGGCGTCGGCGCTCTGCGCGGCGGGCGCAGCTTCTTTCCTGGGCTTGGAGCGCGACGCGCTGGACAGCGCGGGCTTCGGCTCCTCATCGGGGACTTCATAGCTGACCTTGACCTTGGCCGGCTGCGCGCCGATGCCGAGGAAGCCGGACTTCGCGTTTTCCAACACCTCCACAGAGACGGAATCGCGATCCATGCTCAGCTGGTCGAGCGCGGCCTGAATGGCCAGATCGATGGTTTTGCCGGTGGCGATCAAAATTTTTCCATACCTTACTCCTCGGTTTCATCCGTGCCGGACTTTCTGCGGTACCGGCCAGCCTCATACGCGCGGCCCTTGCAGTAGGGACGATCCGCGTCGCCGGAGAGGGGTCTGTCCTCTTCTCTGGCGTCCTGCGGGTTGCTCTTGGCCTCATATTCTCTTGCGGCCTTCTCCGCCGCTTCCTTCTCCTGCTGGCGCAGCTTTCTTCTTGCTCACGTCGCCAACGATGCCGTCGGGGTTCTGCTCGCGGCGAAGCTGGCGCTGGCGTTCCTTCTCGGCCTCGGCCTGACGGCGGATCTCTGCGGCCTTGCGCTTGATCTCGTCCTCTTCGGCATAGGCTTTCTTGAAGTGGTTGTTCAGGATGATCTCCTGCACCATGCCGAACACTGCCTGCGCAATCCAGTAGATCGAGATCGCGGCGGGCATGGAGAAGCCGATCCACAGCGACATCAGCGGCATCATGATGAGCATGGTGGCCGTGGTCTGGTTGGCAGTCTTGGCAGCAGCGGCGTCCTTTTCGCCGTCAGCGTTGGTGGCGACCTGGTTGTTCATCTTCTGGCTGATGACCATGGAGATCGCCTGGAAGCCGGCAGAGAACACCGGAATCAGGAACAGACCGATCTCGCTCCAGCCTTCGCACTCCAGAAGCGGCACGTCGGGATGCCGGACAGCTCGACGCCGAGGAACGAGAAGTCATCTCCGCAATTTCGCGCCCGCCATAGACGGCGCGACCTCTTGATGGCCCTGGATGAATTCGCCAAGCTGACCGGCTGCAGCCAGCTGGGCATAGTACGTGTTCTTGCCAAGATCAACGCCGCTTGCCTGAATGAATGCAACGATGGCAGCCGACACCGAGCGCGAGTTGTGCAGCATATAGCACGTCAGCGGCTCACGGATGACGTAGTAGAGTGGGAAGAGAATCAGCAGCGGGATGAACGACCAGAGGCAGCCGCCTCCCATCGAGACGCCCTCCTTCTTTGTACATCTGCTGGACGGCCATCTGGGCCTTCTGGCGGTCGTCGCCGTATTTTGCCTCGATGGAACGTGGCCAGCGGGGCAAGACGGGACATCTTCAGCATGCTCTTCTTGCTCTTGATGGACAGCGGAAGCAAAACGAGCTTGACGATCAGCGAGAACAAAATCAGCGCCACGCCGTAGTTGCTCGAGAAGACATACAGCCAGTCGAGCAGATAGCCGAACGGGACGCGGATAATATCAGACAGACTCGTGCTGTCCTTTGTCGCCGCCGCAGCCTGCTCGGCCGCAGCCTCGGGGCTGCGAGGCCCGCGTAGGTGTCGGTGGTGCCTGGCATTGTCGCCGCCGTGCAGGCCGTCAAAGACAGGCCAGCAGAACGACCAGCAGCAAGTGCTACGATTTTTTCATAATTTTCCTCCAAATTGTGGGGGCCGGGGCAGGAGTTCCGGCACCGGATCAAAGATAGTCGCCTTTGTAAACGGATTACACCGCATCAGCCGTTTGAACGCCAGCCATCCGCCCCGCATCGCGCCATAGCGTGGATCGCCTCGAGGCGTACTGCGAGCAGGTCGGAGAAAAAACGGCACCGCCGCGGGAACCACGGCGAGATATGCCGCTGATAGAAGCGGATGAGGCCAGAGCATTGCCGCTTCATACATCCTCCCGCAGCAGCCCGAGCTGCGCGGCCGCCAAGCGCGATATGCCTCCTCCAGCTTCCCAGTACGGCGCGCCGATCGCGCGCGAACGCACCACCACGACAAGGATATCGTGGCCGGGCTAACTCCTGCTCATGCAGCCGGTAAATTTCCCGCAGCTGCCGCCGGACGCGGTTGCGTGCACGGCATGCGCCAGCTTGGCGTTCACCGTGATGCCGATGCGGTTCCCTTCGAGCCGTTGCCCCGGCAATAGAGCACGAGATACCGGTTCGCGCGGAATTGCCGCTTTGCGGTAGAGCCGGCGGAAGATATGATTGAGCTTTAGCGAATGGGAAGAAAGCATAATGCGCCCACCTTCGGGACAAGACGACGGTCTGCGTCTTTTTGCGGCTGATAGACAGAAGGGGCGAACAGAACCATGATTCCATTCACCCCGTATGTATGTGTGTTGCGGTGTAGGCGCGTCCAATTACGCGGACAGCTTCGCTCTGCCCTTGGCGCGGCGGCGGGCCAAGGACCTTGCGGCCGTTGGCGGTAGCCATTCTCTTGCGGAAGCCGTGTACTTTGGATCTGTGGAGCTTCTTGGGCTGATAGGTACGAACAGTTGCCATGGATTCTACACCTCCTGTAAAAATATGCTCAACAGCGGACGCAGGTCTGCCTCCGCCGCAGCGAGTCAAAATTTAGCTGTTCTCCTATGGAGCATACGAATGGTATTATAGCCGATACGTCTGCCTTTTTGTCAATTCTTTTTGCCATTCCCCGCATTTCCCGAATCTTGTGCCCGGAAACCGGAAAAAGCACAACATAGCTCCCCGTTACTTCTTCTGTGTCAGCGACCGCGACTTCTGCTGCGCCTCCAGCAGCTCGACCAGAATGGAGTTGGACAGCATGAAGCCCTTCGGTGTCAGATGCCAGCGTCCGGCGGAGAAGGCCGCATATTCCTGCGCCTGCAGGCGGATGAGGATCTCCTCGATGGGCTCGAACGGCAGGAGGAACGAGCGGGTATATTCGCCCTTCTCGATGCCGTCGACGGTCCGCAGGCGGAGCATCAGGTACTCCCCCGCGCGCTCGCGCAGCGGCACCGCTCCGACTCCGACAGAATGACGCCCTTTTCCATGACGCCCTTGATGTATTTTTCCAGATTCGGCTCGATGGTGAACCGGCGGCCGGCAAAATCGGACGCCGCGCACGGACCGAAGCTCAAATACTCGTCTCCCATCCAGTATTTCATATTGTGGCGGCAGATGTAGCCGTCCTGCGCGAAATTCGAGATCTCGTACTGGTGATAGCCGAACTGCTCGAGCGTCTCGACGGCGTAGAAGTACATATCGGCCTGCGCGTCGTCGTCGGGCAGGTTGGCGCAGGCGTTGCTAGGTCCAGAGCTTCGTGCCCGGCTCGACCTTGAGCCCGTAGCAGCTAATATGGTCCGCCTTGAGATCGATGACGTTGCGCAGGGTCTGCATCCACTGCTCGCGCGACTGGTTCGGCAAACCGTACATGAGATCGACCGAGAACGTTGTTGAAAGCCAGCCCGCCGCGAGAGCGAGACCGCCTGCTGCGCCTGCCGGTAATTATGGGGCCTCCCCAAAGCCTTCAGCTGCTCGTCGATGTCCGACTGCACGCCGATGGAAATGCGGTTGAAGCCAGCCCGGCGCAGCTGCGTCAGCATCGGAAGCGTCACCGAGTCCGGATTTGCCTCCAGCGTCACCTCCGCGTCGCGGCTCACGTCAAAGCGGCGGTCGATTTCGGCAAAGATCCGGCTCAGGCCCGTCGCTCCGAAAAACGACGGCGTGCCGCCGCCGAAGTAGACGGTGTCTACCTCGCCCACGGCGCAGGGCGCGGACTCGCGGATGTGCGCAACATGACGGCATCGAGATACCGTCCATCAGATCCCGGCTGCGCGCGCCGGGGATGGAATAGAAGTCACAGTATTCGCACTTGCTGCGGCAAAACGGGATGTGGACATAGATGCCGAGACTTTTTTTTGTTTTCCACCACGATTGGAATGTGGGCCCACAAAGCCATATCTTATTCCTCATCCAGTTTCAACACCGCCATGAACGCCTCCGACGGCACGGACACCGTGCCGAACGTGCGCATGCGCTTCTTGCCCTCTTTCTGTTTTTCCAGCAGCTTCTTCTTCCGCGTGATATCGCCGCCGTAGCACTTTGCCAGAACGTCCTTGCGCAGCGCCTTGATCGTCTCGCGGGCAATGATCTTGCCGCCGACCGCCGCCTGCACCGGGATCTCGAACATCTGGCGCGGAATGTTGTCTTTGAGCTTCTCGCAGATCTTGCGCGCTCTGGCGTAAGCATTGTCCGCAAAGAGAATGAAGCTCAGCGCGTCGACCACCTCGCCGTTGAGCAGGATGTCGAGCTTGACCAGCTTCGACGGGCGGTAGCCCTCAAGCTCATAGTCCAGAGACCCATAGCCGCGGGTGCGGGACTTGAGTGCGTCAAAGAAGTCATAAATAATCTCGTTGAGCGGCATCGAGTAGTGCAGCTCCACACGCGTGGTATCGAGGTATTGCATGTCCTTGAACTCGCCGCGCCGGTTCGTACAGAGATCCATGATCGCGCCGACATAGTCCGGCGGGGCGATGACGCTCACCTTTGCGAACGGCTCCTGGCTCCTCGGCAATTTCTGCCGGATCCGGATAGTTGAGCGGCGTGTAGACCTCCAGCTCCGTGCCGTCGGTCTTCGTGATCTGGTAGACGACGTTGGGCGCGGTCGTGATAAGATCAAGATTATACTCGCGCTCGAGCCGCTCGAGGATAATCTCCATGTGTAAAAGCCCGAAAAGCCACAGCGGAAGCCGAAGCCGAGGGCGATGGAATTTTCCTGCGTATAGGACATCGAGGCGTCATTCAGCTTCAGCTTTTCCAGCGCATCGCGCAGATCGCCGTATTTCGAGCCGTCCGCCGGATACACGCCGGAGAAGACCATCGGCTGCGCCTGCTGATAGCCCGGCAGGGCCTCGGCGCACGGGTTTTCTCGACCGACGTGATCGTATCGCCCACGCGCGTATCGGAGACGGTCTTGATCGACGCCGTGAGATAGCCAACTTCGCCCGCACCGAGCGCCTCGCCGGGTGACATGCCAAGCGGATGCAGGTAGCCGACCTCGACGACCTTATACACCGCGCCGGTCGCCATGAAGCGGATGTCCATGCCGGGCGGACGACGCCGTTGACCACGCGCATATAGACAATCGCGCCGCGGTAGGAGTCGTACTGGCTGTCGAAAATCAGGCACTGCAACGGTGCCTCACGGTCGCCCTTCGGCGCGGGAACGTCCTTGACGATCATCTCCAGCACGGCATGGATGTTGATGCCGTTTTTCGCCGAGATCTCCGGCGCGTCGATCGCCGGCAGGCCGATGACGTCCTCGATCTCGTGCTTGACCTCCTCGGGCCGTGCGGCGGGCAGGTCGATCTTGTTGATGACCGGCAGGACCTCCAGTCCCGCGTCGATGGCGAGGTACGTGTTTGCCAGCGTCTGCGCCTCGATGCCCTGCGACGCATCCACCACGAGGATCGCGCCCTCGCAGGCCGTCAGGCTGCGGGATACTTCGTAGTTGAAGTCCACATGGCCCGGCGTGTCGATGAGGTTCAGCACATACTGCTCCCCGTCGTCCGCCGTGTAGTCGAGCCGCACCGCGCGGGCCTTGATGGTGATGCCGCGCTCGCGCTCGAGCTCCATGTTGTCGAGCACCTGATCCTCCATCTCGCGCTTGTCGATCGCGCGGCACTCCTCGAGCAGCCGGTCGGCCAGCGTGGACTTGCCGTGGTCAATGTGCGCCACAATGGAAAAATTGCGAATTTTCGATAAGTCGGTCATAAATGTGTACCTCAATATGAAGTAGAGTGAATATTTGATATTTTTCGAACCCATTCGGTTCTTTTTTTGCCAAAGAAGCAAGTCCTTGTAGGGGCGGACGACTCTGTCCGCCCGAAAGCATCCCTCCGGGGAAGGTGCCGAGCAACGCGAGGCGGATGAGGGCGGGAGCAAAAACGACACATTGTGCAGTCAGGTGCGTGCCCCAGACCATCATTCGTCTGCTCCGCCGCGCTCCGCAGCCACCTTCCCCCAAGGGAAGGCTTTCCGCTGCGGCGGGGAGCGGGCGGACAGAGTCGTCCGCCCCTACAAAGCGATTCGACATACTTCGGCGAGAGATTTTCCGGCAAAACAAGGTGAACGGTGAAGGCGTACGGTCTGTACGCCAAGCCGGTTCTCAATGCACGGTATTTTCCGTCAGAATCGTCTCATATTTTGTCTCGCCCGAGAAATAGGCATCCAGAATCGGGATGCAGACGTTTGCCAGGTTACCGCCCTTCGAGCCCTTTTCCACATAGACTGCAATGGCGATCTGCGGATCATCCGCCGGGGCGTAGAGCACGAACGACGCGTTGTCTGACCCGCTGACCGAGCCGTCTGCCGTCACGCCCTGCCACTGTGCCGTGCCGGTCTTACAGGCGACCTCGATCGGATAATTGGCCAGATAGTTCTTGGCCGTGCCTTCCTTGGCGGTCATGCGCATACCCTTGTCGATGCAGTCGAGCGCCTCGTCCGAGATGTCCAGCGTGCTGGCCACCTCCGGCTCGTGCTCCTTGATCAGCGACTGATAGTCCCACGACACGATGCGCGGGAGAGGAACGTCGCGGAATAGCGCGTACCCTTTGTTCGCCAGCGCCTGCACATAGCAGACCATCTGCATCGGCGTGAAGCGGTTCAGGCTCTGCCGATGACAGCCTGAAAACGTCCGCGCCGTACCAGCCGGACTCGTCGCCGGCGTAGTTGGCTTTTTTCGTCTCGGCATTCGCGCGCTGGCCGGTGTACTCAAACAACTCGATGCCGTGTGCTCGCCGAGGCCGAGCGCCTTCGCCACGATGTCGAACGGATTTTCGCCCGTCTCGCTGAAATAGGCGTTGTAGGTCAGGCGGCCCGCCTCGTAGAAATAGTAGTTGCAGGACTCAGCCAGTGCCTGCTGCATGTTGATCGTGCCGTGCGTCGCGTTCGAGCTTGTCCACACGTAGCACTTCGGCGTGAAGTTTTCCTTCGCGTAGTACATGTAGACGCCCTCGTCCGTGATCTCATAGTATTCACCGATGTGGCCCATGTCGATGGCCGCGATGGCCGTGACCATCTTGTAGATCGAGCCGGGGGCATATTCCGCGAGCAGCGCCCGGTCGTAGAGCGGCTTATATAGGGATCCTCGCTCAGCTCCTTGAAATCGCGGTTATAGGTGGAAAGATCATAAGTCGGATAGCTCGCGCAGGCGAGGATCTCGCCTGTCTTCACGGCCTGCACCACGACGGCCCCGCCCTCGGCGTCCTTGCCTTCGCTGTGCGCGCCGACGCCGTTTTCGCGGAGGTTCAAAATCAGGCTCTCCAGCGCATTCTCTGCCACGGCCTGAGCGAGATGTCCAGCGTCGTCTCCACGTTGTTGCCCGGCTGCGGGACGCTGGTGTAGTATTCGTCGAGCTTTTTCGCCCGTGGACGAGACGGTCGTATACTTTATGCCGCTCGTCCCGTGCAAATATTCCTCAAAGGCCAGCTCAATGCCCTCTTTGCCGACCTTTTGCGTTCATCGCGTAGCCCTTTTGTCGCGGTATTCCGGCCAGTCCCCCAGCCTCGATGCTGCCGATGGAACCGAGCAGATGCGCCGCGTACTTCGTGTTGTAGACGCGCACGGTGCTCGATTCGACAATCACGCCCGGAATGCTCAGCTCCATCACCGCCGCCAGATCCTCCGCACTGACGTCGGTCGCCAGCGTGTAGTTTTCCAGCCCCACGCCCTCGACGCTTCGCAGCTCCAGCTCATACCGGACGGAGATGACCTTATAGGCCTGCTCCTGCGTCCAGTCGCTGGGGATGTTATAATCCTCGCGCAGCTTTTTCATCAGCGTCGAGGCCGTCGTGTCGAGGTCATATTCCCGGTTGCGCAGGAATGCGCGGAAATAATCCTGCCATGTGGACGATGCCGTCCATCTGATAGGCATAAGGCCGCTCCATTGTTACCGGAAATGGCTCTCATATTCGATGCCGCGCTGGTCGCAGAGGTCGAGCAGCTTCAGCAGGTTTTCGTTCGTCGCGCCCGTGTTGGTGAGGACGAAGTTGATGATCACGAGGTTATAGCTCGCGCGGTTCGAGACGAGGACGTTGCCGTTCCGGTCGAGGATGTTGCCGCGCGAGGCCTCCATCGTGGTGCGGTAGGTCATCGAGTCCGCGTCTGCGGTCACGAGTTCCGCCGTCTGTAATTTATAAAGCCGCAGCGCGAACACCGCCATCATCGCCACGATGAAGCAGATGAACACGATCATGCGGAAAGCGCATTCTTCGCTGCATTTATGCCCCTGCCTTTCTGATCAACCAGGCGGCCAGATACACCGGCGGCGCCGCCAGCAGCGAAAGCCCGATCTGCCGCAGCACGGGCAGCAGGCCCGCGCCGAATCCCACATGGCCCAGAAATACCTGCACCAAAAACAACACGCCCTGACAGAAAATCAGACAGCCAAGGCTCATCAGCAGCGCCGAGAGCAGATTGCGCCGCAGATACCGGTCGCACACGTAGCCCACAACCGCGCCGCAGAGCGCCAACAGCACAATATGGATCGCGCCGCCCGCCGCCCCGGCCAGACACCAGAACAGCCCGGCCGCGAGACCGAAGATTGCTCCGGACTCGCCGCCGCCGTGCATTGCGATACAGGCCGCCGTCACCGGGATCAGGCTCAGCTTCACACCGAACAGGCGCATCCGCCCGAACGTCACCGTCTGAAATACCGTCATGAACAGAAACAGCACCCCATATAAGGCCCACATCAGGGCGTTTTTGTATGTTTTTCTCATCGGAATACTCCTTCTGCCGGGTTTTTGCTTCCATCAAAGGCTCCCTTGTGTAAAAGGGAGCTGTCAGCCGCTAGGCTGACTGAGGATTGTCGGGCGGGCGCGATGCCCGCCCCTACGTTAGGATCGAAGTGCAAACGTGTTCGTAGGGGCGACCAATGGTCTCCCGCAACGATCCCTCCGCCTCGCTGCGCTCGGCACCTCCCCTTACACAAGGGAGGCTTTGTCCGCTGCGGCGGGGGTCGAAAACGATGTCATCATCGACCCTGCAACGCCCGTCTCGTCCTGGCTCGCGTTTGTGATATAGCCAAGCAAAAGGCCTCTCGGGTAGAGCGTCGAGCCGGTCGTGACGACCTGATCGTCGTTTCTTGATGATCGCGTCGGTAAGCAGATAGTTCATGCGAAGGATGCTGCTGCCGTCGGGAAGATACGTGCCCTGCACCACGCCGGTGTAGCCGGAGGACGCGATGGACGCGCTGATTTCCAGAGACGAATCCATGATCGTCGTAATTGTCGCCCAGTTGACGCCGACCTTCGTGATAAGCCCTACGACCTGTCCGTTCTCCGTGACGGCGCACATGCCTTCTTCCAAGCCGGAATTTGTGCCCTTGCCGATGGTAAATGCGCTTTTATAGTCGGACGAGTCCCACGAGATGATATACGCCGAAACGAAGCTGTAGTCTTCGTGCTCCTCGCTGAGGCCCAGAAGCGTTTTGAGCTGCTCGTTTTCGCGCTGGTACTGCTCGGCCGTGCGCACGTCCTCTTCCATCTCCAAAATCCGCTTCTGAAGCTCGGCGTTTTCCGCTTTCAGCGCCTCGTAGCCGAAAATGTAGTTGTAATACCGCTCAGCCTGCCGGTCGATGGCGGCAATGCCGGTGCGGATCGGGGACAGAATCGTCCCTACGACGTTTTCGCCAAACGTCGCCCCGCTTGTAATGCCGAGAATGACGGCGACAATGACGGCAAGCACGACAGCCACGATCAGGATCGTCTTCAGCCGCGCCGTCCAGAAATTCTTTTTTCAATCGATCACCCGCGCCGTATGCCGGCGCTCTTATAGTCAGGCTGGCCCCAGAATGCGCACGCCCGCATCGCGGAGCATCCACGCCAGCGTGCAGACCGGAAGCCCCATCACGCAGAAATAGTCTCCATCCAAATGCGAGACAAACATCGAGCCGTAGCCCTGAATGCCGTAAGCACCCGCCTTGTCCATGGGCTCCTTCGTTTCAATATACGCGGCAATTTCCGCGTTGGAAAGGTCCCGGAACGTCACGCCCGTCGATACGACCTGCGTGTGCTTGCCTTTCCGTTTGCATGGACCGTCAGCCCGTCATCACCTCATGCCCCTGCCGGAAAGCAGTCTTCAGCATCCGCGCCGCGTCCTGTTCATCTTTCGGCTTTCCGAGAATTTTCCCGTCGATGACGACAATCGTATCCGCCGAAACAATCACGTCCTGCGGGTGCAGCGCGGCAATTTTTTCTGCCTTGCGCGCGCACTGCCGCAACCTCGTGCGCAGGCGTCTGCGACGGGTCCATGGTCTCGTCGATATCCGCCGTCTGCACCGTAAATTCCAGCCCCATCATCGAAAGCAGCTGCTTTCTTCTGGGGGATTTGATGCCAAAATAATCATTTTTTCGCCTTCTTATTCTACACCGCGATTGTAAAGTCCTCTCGTGCAGCTGCCCGGCTCGAAGCGCGCGCCCAAACGGTACCGGACAGAACCCGGTCGACCTCGCCCGCGTTTTCCGTCGTGAAGCTGCAGCCGCAGCGCCCACAGGCCCATCCCACGGAACGCCGCCAGCTTCCAGCAGATAGAGCTTCTTCCCGTTCAGCAGCACGTTGCGGCAGCTGCCGCCGTCCTTGACGATCGGGAATTCCTCGCCCATCCGGTCAACGAGCTTCGTCTGCCCGCGTCGCACGAGCAGGTGCCCGTTCGATTTTTGATCACGCAGTTTTCCATGAGCATCAGCGGCAGCCGCCCGTAGATCATGACCTCCGACGGAACGGCCTTTGACACGTCCCGAATCTGTGGCATCGTCATCTCAAAAGATAGCAGCTGCGAATCGATGCCGTTGGCGCGCAGATAGTGCATCGCGCGGGAATTATAGATGTTGAGCCCAAAATCGCCGCGCACGGCAAAGCCCGCCGCCTTGGCAATCTTGATCTGCCCGAGGTTTCCGACAAGCAGCTGCCGCACACCCATCACATAGACGCTCTTGAGCTGCTCGGCAAGCCCCGGATTTTCGCCCGACCACACCACGCGCGGCAAAATCGCCGCCAGCTGCGTCTCCACGCCGATCATCCGCGTCAGCTCCGGGTGCTCATAGAGTCTCCGAGAGCGGCACATACAGAACCGCCGGCTTTTTCCGCAATCAGCGCGGGGTAATCTGCGCGGGCGGACCGGACCGCCACAGTCAGCTGCGGCTCGCCGGACATGCCGTCATAGAGCGCAGGCGGATTGTAGGCGTTCGTCTTTGGAAGCGCCACTCTGCCGCGCCGCGCGGTCAGCTCGGCGAGCACCTCGCGCCGCATCGCGTTGATTGCCGACGCCGGGGAGCATCAGCCCGGGTCCACCACCGAGCGCACCATCGCGCAATAATACGGCGTGCCGCCCGTTTTCTTGAGCCTTTGATTCCAGATCGTCCGCTGTCAGAGAATGCACCAGCGCCTGCTCGGGAACGGGGCCGACCGCCTTGCAGACATGCCCGTCCTCGTCCTGCGCGGCAAGCTGCGCCGGCTCTCCTGCACGCACCATCGCGTAGAACTTGACCGGCACGCGCGGGCTTTCGCCCGATTCATACGTCGCGCGGGCAGCGGAAAACAGCTCGCGGTTGTCCTCCGGCTCCTGCCGGGTGCCGAACATGCTCCTGTCCGATTTTTCCCTCGTAATAGCCCTGTGTAAAAAGCCCTGGCGGGAGAAGACCGCCTCCAACTGCTGCATGTCGTTTTCCGTGACGCGCCTGCCGTCGATCGCGGCGCGGTATGCCTTTGTGACCACCGCCACATACTCCGGCCGCTTCATGCGGCCCTCGATCTTGACGGACGCAACGCCCATCCGCTCGAGATCGCGCAGATATTCAATGAGACAATTGTCTTTCAGGCTCAGCGGATACCGCGTCGCTTCAAACCGCCGTAGCCATACGCCAAAGCCTGCACGGCTGCGCGCACTGCCCCGGTTGCCCGAACGGCGGCCGATCACCCCCGACAGATAGCACTGCCCGGAATAGCACATGCAGAGCGCGCCATGCACGAAATACTTCAATCTCAATCGGGCTTCTGCGGCAGATGGCCGCGATCTCCTCTCGCGGCAGCTCCCGCGAGAGCACCACGCGGCTGCATCCCAGCTCCGCCGCCGCGACCACGCCTTCGAGCGAGTGAATGGACATCTGCGTCGAGGCATGGACGGCCACGTTCGGCGCGATCTCGCGGCAGAGCTGCACCATGCCGATGTCCTGCACGATGAACGCATCCACGCCCAGCGTCGCCGCCAGCCGGATCACGTCCCGCGCGGGGCCATCTCCCCGGTCGGCCACGAGCGTGTTCAGCGTCAGATGCACGGCCACGCCGCGCACGCATGGCAGTACGATGGCCTCCTGCAGCTCATCGGCGGAGAAATTCTTCGCGTTCATCCGCGCGTTGAACTGATCATATCCAAGATAAACCGCGTTGGCTCCGTTCTGTACGGCAGCGCGCAGCGCCTCCATCGAGCCGGCGGGCGAGAGCAATTCGATCATAATATCGGTTCCTTTTTCCATAGTCAAGCCATTCCGAAGAATGGCGTAAAAATCATACCATTATAGCACAAACCGCGGAGCCAGAAAAGCCCCGCAGCCGCTTTTTTGTAAACTTTTTGTATCTTTTCTCCCCGCCCTGCGCTGCTGATCGACCCTCTTCGCAGAGGGGCCTTGGACGGGGAATTACTTCCGCACAAACTTTCCGGTATACTTCTTTCTGCGCCGGGCGGCGGAATGGAGCGAGAGCAGGACAATGCCGCCGCCGAGGGCAAACGTGCCAAGGGCGACCGGGATCATCCACCAGGCGAAGACAAAATCGGTCGTCGACCTGATCGGCCCAGCTTTTCGTCCGCCTGTGCCGCTTCGGCGGCAAGGCGCGCGGCCTCAGCCTGCTCCGCGGCGAGGCGTTCGGCTTCTGCGGCGGCCTTTTCCGCGTCAATGCGGGCCTGCGCCTCGGCACTGGCGGCCTGGATTGGCGGCGAAACGGGCGCGCTGCGCCTCAATGGCAGCAGCCCATGCGGCATCTGCCGCGGCCTGGTTCTGGGCCTGGCGCTGGAGGCGCGTCTGCTCGAGGTTATAGTCGTAGGCGCGAGGTCGGCAGCCAGCGCGACGATCCGCTCGCCGACGCTCTGCGTGTAGACGGCGAGCAGGAACGGCTGCTCGGTGTAGAAGATGCCGGTGTCGTTCTCCGCGCCCTCGAAGGAGCCGTATTTGTGCGCGATGGTGACCTCGTCGGGCGCAAGGTCGTGCAGGAAATAGGCGTCGCGGGAGGACTGTCATGTAGTCGAGCATTTGAATTGTCGGAATGGACGTAGAGGTATTTCAGCGTGTCCATCATCATGCGCGTGCAGTAATTATTGTCCTGATAGTATTTTGGGTCGATCTCGTCGTCCGTCATCGTGAAATAGCGGCGCATGGCTTTTTGTAGACACGGAAAGTGCCGATGCGGTAGAGCATGGCGATGGAAAGCTCGTTGTTGGACTCGACCAGACTGGAGATAGTGGCAGCGGTCGAGTGTGGCGCCACCTCCCTCGGTGGGATCGTGTCGCCGGAGATCTTGCCCTTCGTTTTGCAGCTCATAATAATAAAGGTTGAGCGGGAGCTTGAACGTACTGGCGGCGGTGAGCATCGCGGTCTCTGTTCCAGTTGTATTCCTCGCCGGTGACGGTATTGTAATAGGAGACGGCGAAATTTGTCTCGTCAAGGCCGTACTGGGCGCGGAAGGCGTCGAACCGGTCGGCAAGGGTACTCCGGTTCATCCGGGACTGGCGAGGACGAATCCTCGGGGCGAGGGCGGGGATGCAAATAGCAGCGCGGCGAGCAGCGCGCAGAGCAGTCTTTTCATGGAAGCCTCCTGGGGTTGGGGTAGTATGCAGTATAGCGCAGAAACGGCGGAATTGCAAGCGCGCGCCACCGATGGCGCGGCGCGGCATATAGTGTTGATAGCAAAGAGAAACCGACTCAATGCAATAGGAGTGATGATATGAGTCCATGCAACAACTATACGACGACCGGCCAGACCGCTGCGGGTGTGAGACGCCGCAGGGGGATGCCAGGGCGGATGCCCCGGCCGGCCCCGGCCCGCCGCCGCATGCCCTGCATCCCGATCTGCCCGTTCCCGCCATGCCCCCCATGCCGCCGAGGCCGCGTCCGCCGCAGGTGGAGCCTGCGGACATCGACTGCGGATGTGACTGCGCGGCAGGGATGTCCGCAATGCTCCAGCTTTTGTGCGATGCGCGCTTCGCGCCGCTGGTGGACTATTCGCAGTTCGCATTTCACGACCGACCATTTTTGTCCTCGGTACATCGCTGGACTGCCCCGGCCACGTCGACGGCGGGTATGACAACCTGACCGGCCCGCTGGCCGGCAGCTTTGAGCGCATCCGCACGCTGCTCGTGTGAGAATCTGGAGGTTTCGGGGCAGATCTACTACCCGATTCCCGATCTGCACCGGGCGGCACGGAGACGCCGTGCTGCGCAGAAGGCCCCGCGTTCGACGCGGGCGAAGTGCCGCTCTGCGCGCTGACGGCGGTGGCGTTCACGATCCCGGCGGCGGAGGGCGAGACGACGCCGACGGATCTACGACCAGCTCAAAGGGCCTGCTCTGGCAGGCGCTCCATCCTGCCGTCCGGGCGCCGCCGGGGCACGCCGCCGATGAAGCCCACGCCGTGCGACTGCGACGAGACCGTTGCAGGCCGGAAGACCGTGTCGCTGACGGCAGGTCCGCTCCCTGGTCGGGAACGCGGCGGTGCTCGGCAGCGTCGGTAATGTGCTCGTGCTGGCCAACGACACCAGCCGCCGCATCTATTTCGTCTGCAAGGATCAGAATCGGCTTTTTGAGCTGATCTGTTCGCCCCGATTCTGTGGAAGTGACGGAATCGGGGCCCCCCTTTAAGTTTGGTAAATATTTGCATTTCTTTTCGGAGAAAGAAAGAATGGGGCAAAAGGTGCGCTCCCTGGTTCCCTGGTTTACAGATTCGTTCGATATACTATTTTACGACAGAAAAAGTTCAGGGTGCAGGATATGGGAGAAAAGAATTCCGGAAAACAAGATGGGGACGATGCCGGTCGGCAAGCTGCTGGCCGATATGGCGATCCCGATGATGATCTCCATGCTCGTGCAGGCGCTCTACAACGTGGTGGACAGCGTGTTTGTCTCGCGCATCAGTGAAAACGCGCTCAACGCCGTGTCGCTGGCGTTCCCGCTGCAGAATCTGATGATCGCCTTCGGCTCCGGCACGGCAGTCGGTATGAACGCGCTGCTCTCGCGCTCGCTCGGACGCGAAGCAGCAGGAGCAGGTCGACCGCGCGGCCAATACGGGCATATTCCTGTTCGGCTGCACCTACGTCGCTGTTCGCGCTGATCGGCGCGTTTTTGTCCCCAAGTCCGTTCTTCCTCGCGCAGACACACGACGCGGAGATCGTGGGCTACGGCGTGGACTATGCGTCGATCTGCCTGATCTTCTCGTTCGGCATTTTCGCGCAGTTCTGCTTCGAGCGGCTGCTGCAGTCCACGGGGCGGACGAAGCTTGCGATGTACACACAGATGACCGGCGCGGTGATCAATATCATTCTGGACCCGATCCTGATTTTCGGCTGGTTCGGCGTGCCCGCGGCTCGAGGTCAAAGGCGCCGCCATCGCGACCGTCGCCGGGCAGATCATCGCGGCCATCATCGGCCTGTTCGTCAACCTGAAGAAAAATCCCCGAAATTCACATCCGCGCGAAGCTCGTCCGCTGGCACGGCGCGACGGCGGGCGAGGAATTTACCGCGTGGGCGTGCCATCGATCATCATGGGTGTCGATTGGCTCGGTCATGACGTTCGGCATGAACAAGATCCTCATCGCCTTCACCACGACGGCGACGGCGGTCTTCGGCGCGTATTTCAAATTGCAGAGTTTCATCTTCATGCCGGTCTTCGGCCTGAATAACGCGATGGTGCCGATCCTGTCCTATAACTACGGCGCGCGCAAGCCGGAGCGCGTGAAAAAAGACGGTCAAGCTCAGCATCTTTACGGCCATCGGCATCATGATCCTGGGCTTTGCGGCCTTTGAACTGATCCCCGATGTGCTGCTGGGCTGTTCGACGCGTCGGAGACGATGCTCTCCATCGGCACGACGGCACTGCGCATCATCGGCACGCACTTTTTGATCGCGGGCATCAACGTCGTCGCCATGTCGGTCTATCAGGCCGTCGGCGATCCGCTCTATTCGCTGCTCAGCGCGGTGACGCGGCAGCTGGTGGTGCTGCTGCCGGCGGCGTGGCTGCTGGCGCGGACGGGGCGGCTGGAGCTGGTTTGGCTCGCGTTCCCGATCGCGGAGCTGGCCGCGCTTGCAATGAGCACCATTTTCCTGCGCAAGACGCTCCGCACGGCGGAGTGCCGCATGGCCGACGACGACTACGGCGAAGGTTTAGGGCGTAACCGAAAACTGTTCATACGCCCTGTCTGAACAGTTCTTTTGCGGAACTGGTCAAAAACTTAACACAAATTAACGCCTTCATTTGCTAAGATGTTCCCGAATCGTTGTCCGGAAGGGCAAGACCGGGAGGAGGCAAATCAGATGTTTTTTGGTGAATCAGGCGATGGTCGACGTTCCCATCGGTACCGCCGCGCTGATCGTAGTCCTGGGTATGGCCGTTGTGTTTTTCGGCCTGATCCTGCTGATGTACGTGACGAAGATCACGGGTAAGATCATGCAGAGCCGTGAGAAAAAGAAGGCCGACGTACATACGGGAAGCACCTGCGGCAGTCCCCGCTCCAGCGAGGCCGCGGCTCGGGCAGCGCCGGCGAGATCAAGCTGCACGACGTACCGGATAAGACGGCGGCGATGCTCATGGCGATCGTGGCCGACAAGCTCCGGCAAGCCGCTCAATGAGCTGCGCTTCATCTCGATCCGCGAGATCAGGATTGACCCATAAAGGCTCCGTTTCCAAATGGAAACGGAGCCTTTTTGTTTCACCCCGCCGCAGCATTTGTAGGGGCCGATGCCTCGAAATCCCCATTGCAAATCTCCCAAAATTTGATATAATAAAAACAAAAAACCGAAAGGTCTTTTGCCATGAAAAAACGAACAATAACTCTGATTGTGCTTCGCGATTCTCGTCATCCTGGCTGCGCTGGTCTGCGTCGGTCTCGTCAAATCCGCTGAGGCGCACGACGCGGTCTACGCCGATTACGACGCCGCCGTCTCCGCCGTCGAGGGCGCCGCGCTCGCCGTCATCGAAAACGGCTCCACCGTCGGCACGTACTCCTCGCCGATCTCGGCGTCCGCGACGCCACGCTCGCCGCCGCCTCCGCGCCCTATTCCGCCGTCGACCGCATGGACGCCGACGCCTTCGCCCGCTGCTCCATCAAGACCCGCCTCGAATATCTCCGCGCCGCCCGCCCCGAACCGCAGCCGGTGGAGATCGTCGCCGACGGGTTCGACGCAGCGAAGTCCTGTCCGACCTGCACGCCAAGCGCCGCACCTCCACCGACGCGCACGTCGAATTCAAGGACGGAGCATACCAGATCGTCCCGGAGACACAGGAAGCGAAATTGACGACGAGGCGGTCACCGCCGCGCTCCTTGCCACCCTGTCAGCGGAAGCCCTGCCGGATCTGCGCGGAACTTCAGCCGAACCGCAGACGGCAGCGCTCGTCATCGATGAAACATTATACATAAAGCCCGAAATTACGATGGATACCGTTGAATATGACCCGCCCGCGCTCCTCGCTGCCGATCTCCGGCCAAACGCTCGACGTCCACATCGGCGAACAGGCCCGCGGCCTCTCGGAAACCGCACTTTCTCAGCTGCTTTCCGCCTCGGCGGACGGAAAACTGTCCGTTGATTCGACGCTTTGAGTGCCATCATCGATAAATGGGCAGAAGATTGTGACCAGCACTATGTGGACTATATTTTCTCCGCTTATTCCGGCAAAAAAGTTCCGATTTCCTTCCTGAAGGTCGATTACACCGTCGACGCCCGCCCTGCTTGAGGCCCCTCTCCGCCCAGCCCTTGCGCTCGACTTCTCCGACCTCAATTCTCCGATCAATTGTACCAGAAATGGCGAAGAATTCTCCATTTCCGGCACTTATGTCGAGGTAGATATTGACAATCAGACCATGACCATGTACAAAGGATTCCAAGTGCATCGTCCACACCAGCGTCGTCACCGGCGCCCTCGACGGTCATCAAACCCCCACGGGCTTCTATCATGTTGAAAATAAGGACACGGATTGCTGGCTGTCCGGCCCGGATTATCTCGTGTTTGTAAAGTACTGGGTCGGAATTTATGGCCCATACGGACTCCACGACTCCTCCTGGCGTGAAAACTACGGCTCTGACTACTATGTGATCGGCGGCTCCCACGGCTGCGTAAACACGCCGGAATCCGCCATGAAGACAATATTTGACAACATCAATGTTGGAGATCCGGTGCTGGTCTTCGGCAAGAATCAATGGTACGATACTCGAAAGAAAAAGCCCGTGAAATTTGATTTCACGGGCTTTTCCATATACATTCTGTCTGCTGTATATTGTAATTTTTCTCGCCGGTCATCGGATGGCGAAATTCCAGTCTTTTGCGCACAGCTCCTGACTGAATAATTCGTTTTCCTTTTGAAAACGCTTCCGATTCTTCGGACTGGTATTGCGGATCGCCCAAAATCGGAAAACCGGCATACTTACAGTGTACGCGCAGCTGGTGCGTTCTCCCGGTGACCAGCTTCAATTCCAGCACTGAAACGTCCTGAAAGCGTGCTAAAACAGCAAATAATGTTCTGCATTTCTTCCCCGTTTGGTGCGACAGTCCGGAGAAGGCTTCTTCCCGGCAGCTTCAGGATCGGCAGGTCGATCAGCCCGAAATCTGCCATTTTTGTGCCGTAGACGCTGGCATGATAGGTCTTTGAAATTTGATGTTTCTTCTGCATTTCGCAGAATTTTTCGTGGATATAGGCATTTTTTGCGAACAAAACGACGCCAAATGTATCACGATCCAGCCGCGTCACCGGGTGGACACCGCAGGCCTGTCCGGTGCGCTGATAGTAGCCGAGCACGGCATTGGCCAGTGTGCCGGAGTTCCGCCTCGGCGACGGATGGACAAGCATCCCGCGCGGTTTGTCGACGGCGAGGCAGCAATCGTCCTCGTAGAAATGTTGAGGGGACGTCCTCGCCCTCGAGCCCACGACGGTCTCGGAGAGGTCGACCGTGACGCGGTCGCCGGGACGGCGCGCGTTGGTATGGACGGGGACACCATTGAGCAGAGCGCATCCTGCCATTTCAGGCGCTTGACCAGGCCGGAGGAGAGCGCAAGCTCGCGGATGGAGGACAGACAGATGGAAAAAACACCACAATATTATATTGTTGAGGCGGCGGCGCTGCCCGAAATTTTCCGGAAGGTCGCAGAGGCGAAGCGGATGCTGGAAACCGGTGAGACCGACAAGGTCAATGAGGCGGCCAAGGCCGTCGGGATCAGCAGAAGCGCATTTTATAAGTACCGCGACACGATCGCGCCGTTCCAGAACATGATGGCGGGGCGGATCATCACATTTCAGCTGATGCTGAAGCACAAGGCCGGCATTTTATCGGAGATACTTTCTATTTTTGCCAATTTGTGGGGCAAATATACTGACCATCAACCAGGCCATTCCGTCCGGCGGACGGGCGATGGTGACGGTCTCGGCGGAGACCGGCAATCTGGGCTGTTCGCTGGAGGAGTTCACGCGGCGGCTCGGCGAGAGCACCGGCGTGGTAAAGGCCGAAGTGGTAGCGGGGTGACGAAGTATGATGCACGGATTTGAATTTTTGATACGCCGACGCGCGTGATCTTTGGTGCGGGCAGTCTGGAAAAGCTGCCGGAGGCGGTGGGCCGCTGCGGCGCGAAGCGCGTGTTCGTTGTTTACGGCGGGCAGAGCGCGAAAGAGCGGTCTGCTGGACCGGGTCGAGGCCCTGCTGACCGGGGCCGGATCGCATTTGCGGTGATCGGCGGCGTGAAGCCGAATCCCCGGCTGGGGCTGGCCTGCGAGGCCGTGCGGGAGGCGATCGCGTTTGGCGCGGATCTGATTCTGGCGGTCGGCGGCGGGAGCGTCATCGACACGGCGAAGGCCACGGCGCACGGCACGGCGAACCCGGAGGCGGATATCTGGGACATCTGGATGGGCAAGGTGAAGCTTGAAAAGTCGCTGCCGGTGGGCGTGGTATTGACGATCCCGGCGGCAGGGCAGCGAGATGAGCGACTCGGCGGTTCTGACCGACGAGGCCGCGCTGGCCAAGCGGGGATTGAACACCGATCTGAACCGACCGGCGTTTGCGTTGATGGACCCGGCGCTGGCGGCGACGCTGCCGGCGCGGCAGGCGGCCTGCGGCGTGACGGACATTCTGATGCACACGCTGGAGCGGTATGTAAACCCGCTGGAGAACGACATGACGGACGAGATCGCCGAGGCGCTGCTGCGCGTGGTGAT
>VOFC01002264.1_pt1 | contig 36369 bp, 47 predicted proteins | sample 5384161 | NCBI WGS metagenome assembly VOFC01 (sample SAMN12384722, study PRJNA508395) | human gut metagenome | isolation source: healthy gut B | host: Homo sapiens | reverse complement strand
CTGCCATGGCTTTGACGGAGGAGCTGTGGATACCCCCCGGCCCCATCGGGCGCTGACCGTCACCGCCATCCACCTGTCCTCTGGATAGGGAAGCCCCATGAGCAGGCCAATCTGTTCGACCTACTGCCGGGCAGCGGAACGCCCGGCAGGAAAAATGAGTCCGCTATGGACGCCATCAGGAAAAAATACGGCGGCGACGCTATTCGTCACGGAGCCGCACCGCCAGAAAAGAGGAGGACCTGCCGCGACCCGTCAGGAAGAAAAACAGCAGCTTCGCGCCATTGTTCGCCGCTTAGAGCGGCTTTGGCCCCGGAATATAAGGCAAAAAGCGCCCGCCCATCGCTCATCGCCTGTTGGCCCATGCGGAATATCCAGGAAGCCCAGACGGTTTTCTGCTTCAGGGGGCACAAATCAGGGGAGATCGATACGCGGCCGATTTTAGGGATGCCCTCGCCGCCGGAAAGACCCCTCTGCGTCCCCTATTACCGAGCCGGGCCACATGGGAGTCCCGCCAGATCACGGACCTGAGATCAGCTTGTCCCCGGCCGCTGCGGGCTTTGGAACAACGGCAGACACGCCGGCCGTTCCTTGTGGGATCGCTATCGACTTCGCCGTGCTGCCCCGTCACCTGCAACTATCTGGGGACAACGGCTGGGCACGGCGGCGGATATTATGACCGGTTCCTCTCCCAGTACCGGGGCGGCACGGTACTGCTGTGCCGGGAACCGCTGATCCGGCAGGAGATCCCCGTGGAACCCCATGACTATCCGTCCCCTGGGTCCTGACAGAGCGGGGTCTGTATGAGATGGAATTCCCGCCCCCTCGGATAATAGGTCTTGCGTTTTCAGTTTTCATCAGGTACAATATGGTATCTTTTTACAAGGGAGGGGCTTTACATGATCGTTCAAGGATACCATGCAGTATCTTTCTCAGTTAGACCCGGAGGTGGGTGCGTCCGTTCGGAGGAATTTGCCGCCAGCAGCAACATTGAACTGATCGCTTCCGAAAACATCGTCAGTCACCTGCGATGGTGGCTATAGGGGACCTGCCTTTACCAACAAATATGCGGAGGGCTATCCCGCCACCGCTATTACGGCGGCTGCTTTGCGGTGGACGTTACGGAGGAGCTGGCCCGCCAGCGGGCCTGCCAGCTATTCGGCTGCAAGTATGCCCAATGTTCAGCCCCACTCCGGTGCTAACGCCAATCCTGGCGGCGTTCTTCGCCCCTGGCGCAGCCGGGGACACCATTCTCAGTATGAATCTGGCCCATGGCGGCCACCTGAGCCACGGCAGCCCCGTCAACATCTCCGGCAAGTATTTCCGCATCGTGCCTTACGGTCGGGGACCGCCAAGGCCTGCAAGCCCAAGATCATCATTGCCGGCGCCTCCGCCTATCCCCGGGTCATCGACTTCGCTAAATTCCGAGGTGGCCGATGCCGTGGGCGCGTATCTCATGGTGGACATGGCGCACATCGCCGGACTTGTGGCGGCTGGGCTTCACCCCTCCCCCATTCCCTATGCGGACGTGGTGACCACCACTACCCACAAGACCCTTCGCGGTCCCCGGGGCGGCCTGATCCTCTGCAACGATGAGGCCATCTACAAGAAGATCAATTCCGCCGTGTTCCCCGGCACTCAGGGCGGCCCGCTGGAGCACATCATCGCCGCCAAGGCCGTCTGCTTTGGGGAGGCGCTGAAGCCGGAATTCAAGGCTTACGCGGAGCAGATCGTGAAAAACGCCTAGGTCTTGGCGGAGGAGCTGGTAAAGAAGGGTTCCGTCTCGTCTCCGGCGGCACGGACAACCACCTCTGCCTTGTAGACGTGCGGAATTTCCACATCACCGGCAAGGAGTTTGAGCGGCGACTGGACGAGGTTCAGATCACCGTCAACAAAAACGCCATTCCCAATGACCCGGAGAAGCCCTTTGTCACCAGCGGCGTCCGGGTGGGTACTCCCGCCGTCACCTCCCGTGGCTTCAAGGAGCCTGAGATGGTGCAGATCGCCCACTGGATGGGCCAGACGGCCCGGGACTTCGACACCTGCCGGGAGCAGGTCCGCAGCGAGGTGGATGCCCTCTGCCGCAAGTTCCCCATCTACCAGTAAGCCAGGCGGATCAGCGGTTTTTTTCAGCATAACCCCCGTTTATTTCTGTAAAGTATTTTCGCCTTCCATAGATTGTAAAACCAGCCGTGCCGCATTTGGCATGGCTGGTTTTGTTTCACTGTTTTCAAAAAGCACCCACGGATGCGAAATATCCGTGGGTGCCGTTGTTTACCTGTGAAGCAGGTCTGTGCCGTCCGGCAGGGTGAAGGTCTCCGCCGGAGGAGCCGTCTGGTCCGCCTCCAGCGCCGCCATCCGGTAAACGGTCTCGCCCTTTTGCAGGCGTTCCGCCACCGCCAGCAGCCCGGTATCTACACTGACCCAGTACCGCTGGACATAGCCCCATGTCGTCCTCCGCTGTCTCTACATAGATGCAGCGAACATCGGACACCACCCGGTAGTCCGCCTGCACGATGTGCTCCGGTGACAGGGCCAGCACGTCCTCATAGGTCGGGATCGTCTCCTCCGCGTCGGCGGAGATGGCCCCGGCGGGGCCGGTATATACCTCCGACTCCCCACGTTATACCAGATGTAGGTAGTCTCGCCGTCGGTAATGCTATGGCGGATCTGGCCGTCCGGCAGGGTCCGATCCACGCGGGTCCACGGGGCACTGACCGCCGTAGACAGCTCGATGGTGCCGCTGCCGCCGTTCCACAGATACTCCACTGTCACGCTGCGGCTGTAGGCCTCCGGTCGGCGCAGCGTGGCAATCGCCGCCTGTACCGTTTCCGGCGTCACCTCCACCACCTGAATGGCGCTGCCCCCGGAGGCAGGTCTGCTCCGCACTCGTCCTCTGGGAAGTGCTGGTGTCCGGCAGAACGACCCGTGAGGAACGGCGCAGATTGCTCATCAGCATCAGCAGGACCACCAGCACTACCAGATCACAATGCTCCATGTCACCAGCTTCTGTGTCCGCTTCATGCCGTCCTCCTTCCGTCCCCTTTTCGTCTTTACGCCAGATCCTCCGCCGGGCGCTCCCGGCGGCCGAAATACCACAGGATGTCATCCGCAATGCGGCGGCAGGCCTGCCCGTCCCCGTAAGGGTTCACAGCATGGGCCATTTTTTCGTAGGCCGCCCTGTCCCGGATCAGCCGCTCCGCCATGGTAACGATATCGTCCTGCACCACGCCGCAAAGCTTCACCGTTCCGGCTTCTACCGCCTCAGGCCGCTCCGTCTCCCGGCGCATCACCAGCACGGGCTTGCCCAGCGCAGGCGCTTCCTCCTGCAAACCGCCGGAATCCGTCATGACCAGATAACAGCGATCCATGAGGTTGTGCATCTCGTCCGCAGGCAGCGGATCGATGAGGTGCACTCTGGGCGCGCCCCGGAGATATTTGTCCACCGCTTCCCGCACCACCGGGGAGAGATGAACAGGGTAGACCAGCTCCACGTCCGGGTTTTCCTCCGCAATCTGCCGCAGAGCCAGCATGATCTGCTTCATGGGTTCGCCATAGTTCTCCCGGCGGTGGCAGGTGACGAGGATGATCTTCTTCTCCCCATAGGGCAGGTGATTCAGCTCGTCCGTAGAGAATGTGTAATCGGCCCGGACGGTGGTTTCCAGTGCGTCGATCACCGTATTGCCGGTGACGAACAGCCCCTCAGTGATATTTTCTTTCAGCAGGTTATTCTTATTGTTCACCGTAGGGCAGAAGTAGAGATCCGCAATGGAGGAAACCAGCTTGCGGTTCATTTCCTCCGGAAAGGGAGAATACTTGTCATAGGTCCTGAGACCGGCTTCCACATGGCCTACCTTCACCTGATGGTAAAAAGGCGGACAATGCTCCCGCAAAGGTGGTGGAGGTATCTCCGTGCACCAGGATCATATCCGGCTTCAGGGTGTCGATGGCCTCGTCCATGCCGGTCAGGCACTTGCTGGTGATGGTGGAAAGGGTCTGCCGGGGGGTCATGATGTCCAGATCCCAGTCGGGTTTTACCTCAAAGACCTCCAGCACACTGTCCAGCATCTGCCGGTGCTGGGCGGTCACGCAGCAGAGGCTCTCGATCTCCGGCCGGGAGGCCAGTTCCTTCACCAGCGGACACATTTTAATTGCTTCCGGCCGGGTGCCGAAAACGCTCATGATCCGCAGCTTATCCATGGCGGCTTCGTCCTCCTTCGGCGTCTTGATCCTCGTGATGATTCAACTCTGTCAGTTCTTCCAGCTCTTCCTCATGAAGCTCCTCTTTCACTTCCTTGGGGAACACCACCCGTGCGGCCACAACCGCCACAACGCACAGAGCGATCAGCAGCAGCATGGCCTTGGCTTCGCCGCCGGTGGTCAGCACCACGGCGGAAAGGCCCAGAATCCCGGAGATGACATACAGCGTGGCCACCGCCTGTTTCTGGTTCAGACCCATATCGATGAGCCGGTGATGAATGTGTCCCCGGTCTGCCTGCATGGGGCTCTGACCGTGGGCCATCCGGCGAATCATGGCGAAGGCTGTGTCGAAAATCGGCAGGCCCAGAATCAGGAAGGGCACGGCAAAGGAGATCACCGCATAGAATTTGAACAGCCCCTGGATGGACATGGTGGACAGAATAACTCCAAGGAAGGTAGCGCCCGTATCGCCCATGAACATTTTGGCAGGGTTCAGGTTATAGGGCAGGAAGCCCACGCAGGCCCCCACCAGCGCTGCCATGACAATGGCTACCTGCGCCTCAGAGCAGATCAGGGCGATCACCAGCACCGTGGCGGCGGAAATGGCCGATACGCCGTTGGCAAGACCGTCCAGCCCGTCGATAAGATTCACCGCATTGGTAATGCCTACGATCCAAAGCACCGTAATGGGAATTGACAGCCAGTTCAGCACCCAATACGCGTTGGCGGAAAAGAGATTCGGGTTAGACAGCGCCTGAATGGACACGCCGTTCAGGGCCGGGATCAGCGCCGCCACGATCTGCACCACAAATTTTAGCTTGGCGGGCAGGGCCATGATATCGTCCACCACGCCCAGCACCACAATGATGACGGCCCCCAGCAGGATGCTCTGCATCTGGGGATTCAGTCGGATATCCACGAACAGCAGGATACTGGCCATAAAGCCGGCAAAGATAGCCAGACCGCCCAGGCGGGGGATGGGCTTGTGGTGCATCCGCCGCTCGTCCTTGGGCACATCGATCGCACCCACCTTGTAAGCAAAGCTCTTGACCACCGGTGTCATCAGAAAGCTGACCACCAGAGCCGTCAGCAGTGCCAGCGCCGCCGGCGCCGATCAGCTGATTGTCAAATCTCATGTTTCCTCCGCGTTACCGGGCCAGAAAGCCCACTTTTTTGTAGACCTTGGACAGCGTGCGGTTGGCTACATAGGCCGCCTTCTCCGCACCGGCGCGGTACACGCTCTCAGATACGCCCTGTCTGCCAGCAGGCGATCCGTCTCCTCCCGGATGGGGCGCAGCAGCTCCACCACGGACTCGCCCACGGTGGTCTTGAAGCTGCCGTAGCCCTGACCGGCAAACTCCTGCTCGATGGCCTCATAGCTCTTGCCGGTAGCCACGGAGTAGATCTGCATCAGGTTGGAAACGCCGGGCTTGTTCTCCGGGTCAAAGCGGACGCAGGCGTCGGAGTCCGTCATCGCCTTCTTGAACTTGCGCAGGATATCCTCCGGCTTTTCCAGCATATACACGCAGCCGTTCTGATCCTTGTCGGACTTGCTCATTTTGCTGGTGGGGGTGGTCTACTGCTTCTGCGAGAAGGCGGAATCCGAGGAGGACTCCGGCGAGTTTGACCGGGCGGACGATCCCTGCCGGAATCTGAGTGCCGAGGAGGCCGCCAATCTGGCTGCCGGAAAGCCCTACGTCATCCGCCAGCGCATCCCCCACGAGGGCACCACCACCTTCCACGATGTGTCCTTCGGTGACATCACCGTAGAGAACGAGACTCTGGACGACCAGGTTCTGCTGAAGCGGGACGGTCTGCCCACCTACAACTTCGCCAACGTCATTGACGATCACCTCATGGGCATCACCCACGTGGTCCGCGGCAGCGAATATCTCTCCTCCGCGCCGAAGTATAACCTCCTCTACGAGGCCTTCGGCTGGGAGATCCCGACCTACGTGCACTGCTCCCCCGTCATGCGGGATCAGCATAACAAGATGTCCAAACGGCACGGAGATCCGTCCTACGAGGACCTCAAAGCTCAGGGCTACCTGACGGACGCCATTCTGAACTATGTGGCGCTGCTGGGCTGGGCGCCCAAGGGTGAATTCGCTGAGCAGGAGATCTTCTCGCTGGATGAGCTGGTAAAGGTATTCGACATCGGCGGCATCTCCAAGTCCCCTGCCATTTTCGATATAGAGAAGCTGACCTATTTCAACGCCACCTATCTCCGGGCCATGGAGCCTGCCGCCTTTGCAGAGGTTGCGGAGCCTTACATCCGTCAGGCGGTGAAGAACCCCGCCATCGACGCCGCCGGGATCGCCGCACTGCTGCAGGCCCGCTGCGAAAAGCTGACGGACATCCCGGAGAAAATTGACTTTTTCGACGCGCTGCCTGATTACGATGTCGAATTCTTTACCAACAAGAAGTCCAAGACCAACCCTGAAGTCTCCAAAGCCATGCTGGAAGCGGCCATTCCCGCGCTGGAAGCCATCAATTTCTGGACAACCGACGCCATCCACGACACTCTGATCGATCTGGCCGCCAAGCTGGAGGTCAAGAACGCCACGCTGATGTGGCCCGTCCGCATTGCCGCTGCCGGCAAGCTGGTGACCCCCGGCGGCGCTGTGGAGATCTGCCACCTTCTGGGCCGGGATGAGACTCTGCGCCGTCTCCGTCTGGGTCTGGACAAGCTGAAGTAAGAGAGAAAGAAGGAACCTTTCTATGAGCAATCTTGTGATCCCCCAGGGCTACAAGGCCCCCCTGCCCAACTATGAACTGCAGCGGGCCATCGCCTTTATCAAGGAATCCTTTCCAGACCAACCTTTCCAACGCGCTGAACCTGCGCCGGGTGTCCGCCCCCCTGTTCGTGGCCTCCGACTCCGGTCTGAACGACAACCTGAATGGCACGGAGCGCCCTGTAAAATTTGATATTCCCGGCGTCGGCAAGGACGCCGAGGTGGTACACTCTCTGGCCAAGTGGAAGCGCCTGGCGCTGAAGCGCTACGGCTTCCACGTGGCAAGGGCCTGTACACCGATATGAACGCTATCCGCCGGGATGAGGAGGATCTGGACAATATCCACTCCGTCTATGTGGACCAGTGGGACTGGGAGAAGATCATCTCCCGGGAGGATCGAAACGAGGCCTATCTGAAGGCCACCGTCCGGGCCATCGTTGCCGCCGTGTGTGAGACCAGCGACGCGCTGAACGTGGCCTTCCCCAGCCTGCGGATAAAGCTGGACCGGGAGGTGTACTTCGTCACTACCCAGGAGCTGGAGGACCGCTGGCCGGACAAGACCCCCAAGGAGCGGGAGCATGCTATCTGCGCCGAGCACCACACCGTGTTCCTGATGCAGATCGGCGGCGTTCTGAAATCCGGCGAAAAGCATGACGGCCGTGCCCCCGACTATGACGACTGGGCCCTCAACGGCGACATTCTCATGTGGAATCCCATTCTGGAGCGGTCCTTTGAGATCTCCTCCATGGGCATCCGGGTGGATGAGGAATGCCATGGCCCGCCAGCTGAAGCTGGCCGGGTGCGAGGAACGGCGGGCGGAGCTGCCCTTCCACAAGATGCTGCCTGAACGGAGAGTTGCCACAGACCATCGGCGGCGGCCCGCCTGTGCCGGAGAACCCGGCCGGCCGGGTTCCCATTGTGGGCAATGTTGCCGCCGGCAGCCCCATTCTGGCGCAGGAATGCATCGAGGACTACCTGACCTTTGACGCAGGCCACCCCGGCGACGTTCACTTCGCCCTGCGGGTGCGGGGCGAATCCATGCTGAACGCCGGGATTCTGCCCGGCGATCTGGTCGTCGTGCGGCAGCAGCAGACCTGCAATCCAGGGGAGATCGTGGTGGCCATGATTGACGACGAAGCCACCGTCAAGCGCTTTTCCCCGGAAAAACGGCCACGTCTGGCTGATGACGACGCCTACGCCCCTATCGACGGCACCTATGCCCAGATCTTGGGAAAAGTGGTGGCGGTGGTGCGCCAGTATTGACTCATCCCCGTCCGGCGGTACAGGACACCCGCCTGCGGCCGGATGCCGTTCAGCTCCAGCAATTCTTCCACGGTAACAAACCAGTAGCCCTGCTCTGTCAGCGCGTCCACGATCTGCAAAGCTGCCTCCACGGATGTGGCATAGATGTCGTGAAGCAGGATAATGTCCCCCGGCTGCACCTCGCTGAGCACCGCTTGCACGATCTGATCCGTATTCCGGCTCTCCCAGTCCCGCGGGTCTACCGACCACTGCACCATAGGTACCGGGATCTGCGCGTTCATCTCCTGATCGATCAGGCCATAGGGCGGCCGCAGCCAGTATCCGCTGCCGCCCAAAATGGCTTTCAGCGCTTTGTCGGTATCCTGTATCTCCTGCATCTGATGGGCAGGTTCGTCCCCCTGCAGCCGCACATGATCCCATGTATGATTTCCGATCTGGTGGCCCTCCTGCGCCATTCGGCGTATCAAATCCTCATTCCCCGCCAGCTGTTCCCCACCAGAAAAAACGTAGCGCTGGCCCCCGCTCCCGCAATCCGTCCAGAAGGCGGGCTGTCGTACTCCGCCGGGGGCCGTCGTCAAAGGTCAGCGCCACATAGCGGGGTTCGCCCGCCGGAATTTCAGCCGGAGCGGAAGCCGTGACCCCCGTGACCTGCGCCGCGGATTCCAGAAAAACCAGCATGAGCAAATAAATAAAAATGGACAGCAGCTTTTGCATCCCGATCCACGCATCCTTCCCGTATTCAGGAATAGTTTGTGTGAACAGCCGCAAAAATACAGCTGTCAAAATCATGAAAAAAAGACAAACAGGGCAGAATCGATGGTTCTGCCCTGCTTTTTACAAATTCAGGCCAAATTCTGTCAGGTTTTACCAGTACAGGAACGCATCCATCAGGCCGCCCAGCACATTCAGCACCATAATGCCCACGATGAACCATGCAAGCCATTTCAGCACTGCGGGACGGTTCTGCTCCTGCGTCCGGGCAGAGCAGGCCGTCTGGCCGGTGCGGCGCGTTCCCTTGGAAAGCCCCGTGCGCCTGCGCTCCCGATTCTCCTCATGCAGCTCCTCATGGACAAAGGAACCAGCATGATTCTTCTCATTGATGCCCTCCACCCGGATCACACTGCCATCTGCATCAATGGCCGTGGACTTCGGCGGCTGGGTAAACGCGCCGCACCGGGGGCAAAAATCCTCCGCATCGAAATTATAAACCTTCCCACATTCGTGGCACCGTACTTTCCGCACTGCACTCACCTGCCCTTTCTCTCTCAGCCTGTTGATCTGATTCTATCACATCCGCATCCGTTTGAGAAGTCAATTTTGCAGGAAATCCTTTCTCTCTTTCGTTTTCCTGCCCCAGCGGAACGTCCCGGAAATCAAGGAAGACTGCCGAAAACGGCAGGCTTCCTTGTACTGTTTTTATTTGTCAGGCACGATCAGACGTCCGCCGTGTCCCGTTCCGGGTCTTTCTCCGCTTCGGGAACCGTCTCCGGCTGGGCCTCGCCGTTTTCCGGCAGAGTATCCTGCTCCTTGCGGGCGGGAAGCTTCCCTGCCGCTGACTTCAGCGCCTTGGCGGTCCGGGACTCCTTCTTGGGAGCCGGGGTACGCCAGTGTAGGGTCGTTTTGTTGAACACCGGCTCACAGACATACAGAACCGCCGGCATGATGAACAGGCACACAAAGGCGGAAATCAGTGCGCCGCGGGCCAGCATGATGCAGAGGTCGCCGATCAGGTCGATGGAGGACACGAAGGACACGCCCAAAGTGGCGCAGAACAGCACCAGTGCGCTGGTGATGATGGAGGAATCCGCCGAATCCGCCGCGATGCGGATGGCCTCCTTCCGGCTCTTGCCGCTTTGCAGCTCCTCCTGGAACCGGGACGTCATCAAAATGGCGTAGTCCACCGTGGCGCCCAGCTGCACACAGCTAATGATCGTCGGCGCAATGAACGCCGTGGACGCGCCGGTGAAGTAGGAGAGGCCTTGATTCAGGAAGATGGCCAGCTCGATGGTGGCCACCAGCACGGCCGGAATCGCAATGGATTTGAACGTCCACGCCACGATCAGGAAGATGCAGGCGATGGACAGGTAGTTAGCCACTACGAAGTCCACAGCCGTGGTGTCGATCAGGTCCCGGTACATGGCGCCCTCGCCGGTAATCATGGCGTTTTCATCGTACTCATGCAGGATGGCGTTCATCTCATCCAGCTGATTGGCCACCGCGTCAGTTGCGGGAGAATAGCTGGAGTTCACCATCATCAGCTGATAGCCCCCCTGCTTGAGCATATCCTTCACCGCATCCGGGATGAAGAAATCGGGGATGCCGGTTCCCAGCACCTTGTGGTAGGACACCACAGAGGTCACGCCCTTGACCTCCTCCATGCGGTTTTCGATGTCGCTCATCTCCGCAGGGGTCAGGTCGTCCCGCAGGACAATGAAGTGAGAGGTGGCCATGTCGAAGTCGTTTTTCAGCTTCTCGTTGGACACAATGGAAGGCAGGTCCCGCGGCAGGGACTCATCCAGCTTATAGTAGATCCCGGCATGGGACTGGGCGTAATAGGCTGGGATGAACAGCACAATAAAGATCACCATCATGGCCTTGTTGTGCCGCAGGATGAAGCTGTTTACCTTGTCAAAGCTGGGCATCAGGCTCTTGTGCTTATGCTTGGCGATCTGCTTGTCGAAGATCAGCACCAGAGAGGGCAGCACCAGAATGACGGTAGCCACGCCCAGCACCACGCCCTTGGCCATGACGATGCCGATATCCCGGCCCAGCGTCAGCCGCATGACGCACAGCGCCAGGAAGCCCGCCACTGTGGTGATGCAGGAGGAGGACAGGGAGCGGAAAGCCGCAACCACGGCCTGCGCCATGGCGTCCCGCTCATCCTCATAGTTGGGCCGCTCCTCCTCATACCGATGGTAGAGGAAAAATGGAGTAGTCCATGGTCACGCCCAACTGTAGGACGGCAGCGATTGCTTTTTGTGATGTACGAGATCTCCCCAGGAATATGTTGGTACCCATGTTGTAGATGACCGCAAGGCCGATGCTGGCCAGAAAGATAAAGGGCAGCACCGTGGATTCCAGCGTCAGCAGCATGGCGCACAGGGCCAGCAGCACCGCAAGGCCTACGAACATGGGAAGCTCGCTATCCATCAGGTCGCGGGTATCCTTGATGACCACGGAAAATCCGGCCAGAAAGCACTTTTCGTTGCAGGCCTTCCGCACCTGCTCAATGGCCTCCATGGTCTCGTCAGACGCGCCGGGATGGTCGTACTGAATGATCATCATGGTCGCGTCCCCGGAGAAGAACATATCCCGGAAATTGGCGGGAATCATATCCGTGGGGATCTGAACGCCCATGAGGTTGCTGATCCAGATGGCGTTGGAAACGCCGGGAATCTCCTTGATCTCATTGATCAGGCTGTTGGTATAGCCTGCCGGCATATCCTCCACCACCAGCATACTGGTAGCGGCCATTTTGAAGGGATCCTCCAGCAGCTTCTCGCCCTGAGAGGAGGGCAGATCCTCCGGCAGGTAAGAAAGAATATCGTAGTTGATGCGGGTGGAAATATAGCCGATGGCGGAAGGGATCAGCAGAAGCACAGCGATGAATGCCACCAGCTTCGGCTTCCGGGTCAGCCAGTTTGCGATTTTTTCAACCATGGCCTATCAGTCCTTTCCGCCGAACAGGCCGGTAACGGCAGACCAGAGGTCTTTGAACATCTGTGCCACCCGGCCCCAGAAGGTGGTCTGGGTTTCCGCCGCGGTCTCCGTTTCGTCATCTGCCTCATCCGGCACGGTGATCTCCTGCGTGCGGATCAGCACCTGAATACTTTCGGGAGAGGGATTGCGGCTGTCGGTAAGGGAGACGGCGTCTGCGGTGGCATCCATCAGCAGGAGATTGTTCACATCACCGGTGTATTCGTCCCATGTGTCCTCAATGATATCGCAGATACTGGACTTGGCGTCCTTGATCTGTCCGGCTGTGCTCATGGTCTTGGCCGTACTACGGAGAACAGCCGCCAGACCTTCCAGCGTCTGCTTGGTGCCGTCGTCCAGCGTGGAGCCGGTGGACTTCATCAGGTTTTCGGTATCCGTCACCAGAGACTGGGTGTCCCGGATGGTCTTGACGGCGCTGTTGCTGAGACTGCTGACGGTTTTCAGGCTCTCCTGAAGGGTCGGCTCGTAGTCGTTGAGGGTGTCCCGCAGTTTCTCCACGTCGCTGAGGATATCCCGCAGGTCAGAGGATGCGTAGCGGATGGCAGCGGAGAGATCTTCCGCGCTGTCCAGCATATCAGACAGATCCTCGATCCGGCCGCAGAGAGTGCTCAGATCGTTGACCACCTGAGTCGTCGGATTCTTCAGCTTGGTCATCACATCCGTTACGGACTTTTGAAGCTTGGCGATCTCCGCCATGGCGCTGTCCAAACCGCCGGAAATCAGATCCACCACAGCGCCGCCGACGCTCTCGCTGGAATCTGCGGATTCTTCCGTCTTGCTCTCGTCACTGCCGGTATCTGCGCTGCCTTCCTCGGAAGAAGCCGCAGCGTCATTATGCAGCAGTTCGCCGGACAGGGTACCGCCGCTTGCGGGGGTGTCCCCGCCCTCTACCTTGCCGGAGGCGTACACCAGCCACAGGTCGTTCATCTGCTTGGCTGTAGCGGCATCCTGCCCCAACACCTTCTGGCAGAACTGCTGGAAGGTCATTCCGGCCTTGGCCTGAAAACCGGTTTCCAGACGGTCAACGCCCTGCTGCTGGATGCCTGCCTGCAAAGCTGAGATCGTGGTTTCCAGCTCGGTGATCTTGGCGTTGACAGCCGCGATCTGTGCTTCAATCTGGGCCTTTTCCTCATCGTTCGCCGCTGCCGCAAGCTTTTGCTTCAAAGTCTCCAGCCCCGCCTGATACTGAGACAGGCCCGCCTGGGCTTTTTCCAGATTTTCCACCGCTCCGGCAGCCGCGGCTGCGGTCTCCGCCGCATTGGCCGTTCCGTTCAGTTCCAACAAATCCTGATAGAAGGTCTTGCGGTCTTTTTCAACATAGGCGCTGTGGGCCTTCTTCACCTTGGCCACCGTGATGGAGCCGATATTCTGGTTGGCATCAATGGTTTTGTCGATCTCAGCGGTGGTATCCTTCACCGTGCCGCCCAGCGCGTCCTGAAGCTTTTTCAGGCTCCGGCGCAGGCTGCCCATGCTGTCCAGCACATCCTGCAGATCGCCCTTGCCGTCCTCCAGATCCTCCAGTGCATCTTCCACGTCTACCAGATCTTTTCTCAGGGGTGGAAACGGTATTCACCATGCTGTTGAGGGTGGCCTTGGAGCTGGTAATGGTCTTGCTCAGAGCCGTGATCTGGCTCTCCACCGGCTCCAGCACATCCGCCAGATTGGAAAGATCCGCCCGCAGGGCATCGGTGCCGCTGTAGATGGTATTCTTGCCGCTGGAGAAGATGTTCCGGGCCTGATTCAGCTGATCCAGACCGTTGGCGGATGCATTCAGGCTGCCGGTCATGGCCGCCATGGCGTCCAGCAGGGAATCCATGCTGCCGGAGAGCTTGTTGTAGTTCTCCTCCAGATCGTCCTTCCGTTCGGACAGCTTGGTGATCTCCTCCAACTGGCTCAACGTGGCAGGCACCATCAGGAAGGTCATGCCGCCAAAGGAGAAATCATCGCTGCCCACCCGGATGGTGTAATGACATTCCTCGCCGGGCAGGCCGATGAACAGCACCGCCCGCAGGTTGCCGATCAGCTGCACCTGTGCGCCGGGCGCTTCCAGAGACAGGATGTCGTCCTGATTGAAGATGGCCATGGCTTCCAGCGTGTAGTTGTTCCGGGCGTATTCGCTGGCCGTTTCATTGGGGACGGCGTCCAGATTGATCTCCACCACGCCGGTCTTCCCGGCCAGGTCCTCCGCCTTGGTGGGAACGCCGTTGAGGGTGTAGCTCACGGACAGCGTCCAGGGCAGCTGCTCAAAGGGCTTCGCCGTTTTGCCCTCGAAATAGAAGGTGCCGGGCAGATTGCTCTCATCCAGCTGGAACACGGTCTTGCCGTCCGTCCGGGTCGGCTCGGTGCCATCGGTCAGGTTGATGACCTCATCATAGTCGCCGTAGTCCGTCAGTGTGGAGATGCCGTTGGTGCGGTAGCTCTTCACCACGCTGCCGTCGGTGAGGTTGCCATAGTAGTCCGTCATGGCGTAATAGGCCTCGTCATAGGTGGCGGTAACGCCGTCATCAATGGCGGCCGCCGGGATGGAGCCAAGCACCATCAGGGCGGACAGGGCGCAGCTTCCGATCCGCAGAAGCTGCCGTTTCACGGTTTTCACTGGTTTTTGCATCGTACTTTCTTCCTTTATGATAAATTTCAGAACCAACTTAGTCAAAACTGCGGGGCAGTCTCAGATCCGTCCGCTCCCACGGCATTCCCCGTGCGTTTTCCCCGAAGTGTCCGTAGCAGGCCAGCGGCTGATAGATGGGCTGTGTCAATCCGAACCGCCGGATAATCACGCCGGGCCGCATATCAACGTTTTCCTCCAGCCAACCGGCCAGCGCTTCGTCCCGGACTGTCCCGGTGCCGTAGGTATCCACCGCCACGCTGACGGGGTGCCAGACCGATGGCATAAGCCAGCTGCACTTCACAGCGCTCCGCCAGCCCTGCCGCCACAATATTCTTAGCCAGATACCGGGCCAGATATGCCCCGGTGCGGTCCATTTTCGTAGGATCTTTTCCTGAGATGGAGCCGCCGCCATGCCGGGCCGCACTGCCATAGGTGTCCGCCAGCAGCTTCCGGCCTGTCAGGCCGCTGTCGCCGGCGGGGCCGCCGATGACAAACCGTCCCGTTGGGTTTATATATAATAAGGTATTTTCATCGACCAGCTCCGCGGGCAGTGTCGGTAAGATCACCTTCTGCCGCAAGGTTTCCCGCAGATCCTCCACAGCGATATCCGGCGCGTGCTGCGCGGAAAGCACCACGGTGGTGATCCGCACCGGCTTGCCGTCCCGGTAGGCTACGCTGACCTGCGTCTTGCCGTCCGGCCGGAGCCAGGGCAGCGTGCCGTCCCGTCCCACGGCCTCCAGCCGCCGCGCCAGCCGGTTGGCCAGCGTGATAGGCAGCGGCATGAGATCTTCTGTCTCCCGGCAGGCATATCCAAACAGGATGCCCTGATCTCCCGCGCCGGTATCCTCCGCAGCCCGGTGCCTGACACCACGGGCGATATCCGGGGATTGGGGGTGCATATGCACCTGTACAGAGCAGGTCTCCCAGTCAAAGCCCAGCTCCGGCCGGTCATATCCAATCTTTCGCAGCACCTCTCTGGCGATCGTTTCATAGTCCGGCTCCTGTCGGGCGCTCAATTCTCCGAAGATGCACAAGCCATCCTTCCAGACTGCCGTTTCACAGGCCACCCGCGCTTCCGGCTCCTCCGCCAGCACCGCGTCCAGCACGGCGTCGGCGATCTGGTCGCAGATTTTGTCCGGATGACCCCGTGTCACAGCTTCCGATGTCAGAATGTGTTCCATGCGTTCTCCCCTGTTTCCATACGGGCCATTGTACGCCCGCTTTCTATTCTGCGCTGCAAGTCTACCATCCTCATTCATAAAAAAAAACAGACAAATCCCGCCCCTGTGTACAAACTTCATACACAGACGGGGGATATGCCTATTAGGCAATTTCCAAAAAATGCCTAAATTCAAAGGCGTGCAAATTGATACTTGAAGTGAACCGGCCACTTCGTGTATAATATATCTGTGTAATATCGGAAAACACGCGGAGGAAAAACATGGCCCAACATACCAAAAACGCCATTCGGCTGGCGTTCATCCAGCTGCTGAACGAACGGCCGCTGGATAAGATTTCCATTAAGGATATTGCAGAAAAAAGCTCCGTCAACCGCAATACCTTTTATTACTATTACGCCGATATCTTTGCTCTTGTGGAGGATATTCTCCAGCTGGAAGCGGAGGATTTTCAGGCCAAGATGCACCGGTACGACAGCTGGCAGGAGGCGTTCCGGGATGCCACGGCCTTTGCCGCAGAGAATAAGCGGGCTGTGTACCACCTGTACAACTCCGGCAATCAGGAAACGCTGCGCCGGTACTATCACAACGTGATTCTGGCCGCCATTACCTCTTATATCCGGGATCAGGCAGAGGGGCCTGAATGCGGATGAGGAGGATATCCGAGTCCTTGCGGAATTCTATTCCGCCGCATTGGCCGGCCTTACCGTTCTGTGGCTGCAAAGCGGCATGAAATATGACGCTGAGGAGTACATCGACCATCTTGGGAGGCTCTTGGACGGCAACATCCGCCATACGCTGGAACACAGCTGCCGTGCCGCAGGGCAGTCCGACGCATGATCTCCCATCCGGCAGCCGCCGGGAAACGACCGCCAACCAATCCGCAAAGGAGTGACGCTATGCTTGTCATGAGCTCTGTGGGGCCCTGTGGTGTTCCTGTGGATCACCTTCGGCACCATCTTTGCCGGTGGCGTGCATGACTACTTCTCCGGTATGATGAGCGAGCGCAACGATGGCGCATCCATCGCTGAGGTCACCGGCAGGTACCTCGGACCTGTCATGCAGAACATCATGCGTGTGTTCTCTGTCGTGCTGCTGATCATGGTCGGTACCGTGTTCGCAGTGGGCCCCGCAGGCCTGATCGTGACCCTGTGCAAGAACGGCGGTATGTCCGGTGTGCTGACCACCACCCTGTTCTGGCTGATCATCATTCTGGTGTACTACTTCATCGCAACCTTTATCTCCATCGATGCCATCATCGGCAAGATCTACCCCGTGTTCGGCATCTGCCTGATCATCATGGCTGTGGGCGTTATCTTTGGTATCTTCACCAACCCCGCCTACACCATCCCCGAGATCTGGGCAAACTTCAGCAATATGCACCCCTCCGGCACCCCCATCTGGAGCTTCATGTTCATCACCGTTGCCTGCGGTGCTATCTCCGGCTTCCACTCCACCCAGTCGCCTCTGATGGCTCGCTGCATGAAGAGTGAGAAGCAGGGCCACTTCGTGTTCTACGGTGCAATGGTCTGCGAGGGCGTCATCGCTCTGATCTGGGCCGCTGCCGGCTGCGCACTGTACACCATCACCGACGGCAAGATGGTCGGTCTGGCCGAGGCTCTGGCTGCCGGTCAGTCTGCCGCTATCTACGACGTGTGTGCAAGACCATGGGCAATGTGGGCGTGGCTCTGGCAATGATCGGCGTGGTCATCTGCCCCGTCACCTCTGGTGATACCGCCTTCCGTTCCGCTCGTCTGACCCTGGCCGACTGGCTCAAGATCGATCAGGACAGCTACGCAAACCGCCTGAAGCTCTGCATCCCCGTTCTGGGCGTTGGTGCTTTCCTTGGCATCGGCAACGCACTGGGCTTCATCAGGCGCACCGTTATCTGGAGCAGCTCTCCCCGACGCACAGGCCGCTCAGGAGCGGTTGGAAAAAGCCAGGGCATTTCTGGCCGGCTATCCTGTCCTGACAGACCGCCTCTCCGCAGCCGCCAAAGCAAAGCGGGTCAACGAACGCACCACCCCCTCTCACAAGTGGGTGGCTCTGGCTATCGTTCTGGGCGGCCTGATCGCCGCGGTCTATGGCATCATCGCATGGCGGCGTCACGAGGATTTCGGCATCTATTTCACATTGCTGGGGCTGGCAGTTGTGTTCCTGTTTTCCGGCACGCAGGTAATCCCCACCATGAAGAATAACAAAAAGGCCGTTACCGCCGCATGGGAAAACGCGCAGAGTGCGCTTGCCAATGTACTGCCGGAAAGCTTCCCCCTCCCTGCCCGCTATGCTCACCCCGTGGTTCTGGATCGGATGATCCGTGTTCTGCGGGAGGGCCGCGCCCGGAACGAAGCCGAGGCGCTGGATGTGGTCAAGGCCGATCTGAAGGCGCTGAATGCCGACGTGCAGGTTACGCAGGAGGAGTACGATGAGGTTGTGGCAATCAAGCCCATGTTCCTGCTGAGCGACTATCAGTGACGGCTCTTCCCGACGCGCCTGCGCTATATTCCCGCTTCCGTGTCCTGTGGGACAGTTCGCCGCTGATTTTTACAAAAAAACACACCCGATTTTGGACAGTTCATCCAATCGAGTGTGTTTTTTTATGGAATAAAACGGTTTCCCCTGTCCCGCAGGCATCCTGACCTGTCACCTGCCCGGAACGGGTGCTTACTGGGGCTTTACGATCAGGTTGATGAGCCGGTTCTTCACCAGAATGGTCTTGACGATCTGCATCCCCTCGGTGGCCTTCTGTACCTTGTCCACCGTGAGGGCGGCGGCCTTGACCGTCTCCTCGTCGCTGTCCACCGGCATGGTGACGGTTCCCTTCATCTTGCCGTTGACCTGAATGGCCATCTCTACCGTGGAGGCCACGGTCTTGCTGGCGTCATAGACAGGCCACTCCGCCTGGCAGCACATCTTCCCGGTCTGGGCAGCAAAGCCCAGGTTCTCCCACAGCTCCTCGGTGATGTGGGGGGCAAAGGGATTCAGCAGCCGCAGCAGGATGCCCATATCGCCCTGGGTCACGCCGTTGGCGGTCATTTCGTTGACGGCGGTCATCATGGCGGCGATGGCGGTGTTCATCTTCAGGGTGTCGATATCGTCCGTGACCTTCTTGATGGTCTTGTGGAGGACGGCCTCGTTGGCGGGGGTCAGCTCACGGCTGTCCGCCGCGGACTCCGCCAGATTCCACACCTTGTCCAAAAAGCGCTTGGAGCCCTTCACGGCGTCGGTGGACCAGGTGGCGGCCTGCTCAAAGTCGCCCACGAACATGATATACAGACGCATGGTGTCCGCGCCGTACTGGGCCACGATGTCGTTGGGGTTCACCACGTTGCCCCGGGACTTGGACATCTTCTCGCCGCCCTCGCCCAGGATCATGCCGTGGCTGGTGCGCTTGGCGTAAGGCTCCTTGGTGGGCACGGCGCCGATGTCATAGAGGAACTTGTGCCAGAAGCGGGAGTACAGCAGATGCAGGGTGGTGTGCTCCATGCCGCCGTTGTACCAGTCCACGGGAGACCAGTATTCCAGGGCCTCCTTGCTGGCCAGGGCCTTGTCGTTGTGGGGGTCCATATACCGCAGGAAGTACCAGCAGGAGCCGGCCCACTGGGGCATGGTGTCGGTCTCCCGCTGGGCCGGGCCGCCGCACTTGGGGCAGGTGGTGTTCACCCAGTCGGTCATCTTGGAGAGGGGAGATTCGCCGTCGTCCGTCAGCTCGTAGCTCTCCACGTCCGGCAGCAGCAGGGGAAGCTGCTCCTCCGGCAGGGGCACCCAGCCGCACTTCTCGCACTTCACCAGAGGAATGGGTTCGCCCCAGTAACGCTGACGGCTGAACACCCAGTCACGGAGCTTGAAGTTGGTCTTGGGACGGCCAATGCCGTGCTCCGTGACCCACTTCTTCATGGCGGGGATAGCCTCCTTGACGGTGAGGCCGTTGAGGAAGTCGGAGTTGACCATGATGCCGGTATCGTCCTTCAGGGCGAAGGCGCACTTGGTCACGTCGCCGCCCTTGACCACCTCCACGATGGGCAGACCGAAGGCGGTGGCGAAGTCCCAGTCGCGCTGATCGTGGCCGGGCACGCCCATGACGATGCCGGTGCCGTAGCCCATCAGCACATAGTCGGAAACGAAAATGGGAATATGCTTACCGGTGACGGGATGGACGGCCTCGATGCCTTCCAGCCGGACGCCGGTCTTTTCCTTGTTCAGCTCGCCCCGCTCAAAGTCGGACTTCCGGGCAGCCTCCTGCCGGTAGGCCTCCACAGCGTCCCAGTTGGTCAGCTGATCCTTCCACTGGGCGAGGTAGGGGTGCTCGGGGGAGATGACCATATAGGTCACGCCGAACAGCGTGTCGCACCGGGTGGTGTAGACCGTCAGCTTGTCGCCGTTGGTGGCGGTGAAGTCCACCTCAGTACCCTCGCTGCGGCCGATCCAGTTGCGCTGCTGGATCTTGACCCGCTCGATATAGTCCACATCGTCCAGATCGTCGATCAGGCGGTCGGCGTACTTGGTGATGGCCAGCATCCACTGGCTCTTTTCCTTGCGGATGACCTCGCTGCCGCAGCGCTCGCAGACGCCCTCCACCACTTCCTCGTTGGCCAGCACGCACTTGCAGCTGGTGCACCAGTTCACAGGCATGGACGCCTTATAGGCAAGGCCGTTCTTGAACAGCTGGAGGAAGATCCACTGGGTCCACTTGTAGTAGCTGGGGTCGGTGGTGTCCACCACCCGGTCCCAGTCGAAGGAATAGCCCAGCATGTGAAGCTGCTTGGTGAAGTTGGCAATGTTCTGCTTGGTAACGATGGCAGGATGGACATGGTTCTTGATGGCGTAGTTCTCCGTGGGCAGGCCGAAGGCGTCAAAGCCGATGGGGAACAGGACGTTGTAGCCCTGCATCCGCTTCTTCCGGCAGATGATGTCCATAGCGGTGAAGGGCCGGGCGTGGCCCACATGGAGGCCCTGACCGGAGGGATAGGGGAACTCGATGAGGCCGTAGAACTTCTCCCGGGTCTTGTCCCCGGTGACAGCGGTGAAGGGCTTTTCCTCCAGCCACTTCTCCTGCCATTTCTTTTCAATGGCTGTAAAATCGTACTTCATGGTTGACTCCTTTTATCTGAATGATTTCCCTGTTTTCAGTTCTTTGCGCGCCGGTGGTCTGAAAAAAAAAATCCCCTGACCGTTCACAGAAACGGTCAGGGGCGTTAAAAACGCGGTACCACCCTGCTTCCGCCGGTTTCCCGGCACTCGCTGCGGCAGATAACGGTGCCAGCCGGTCCGCCCTACTCCGATTTCAGGCGAAACGCTCCGGGGCCAGTTCTCCCATGCTCCCCCACCGGCTCACACCAGCCGCCGGCTCTCTTCAGGCGGGCATCACAGGTTTTTTCCCCATCCAAGCGTTTAACAGTGTTATTTTTAAGCGGGTTTTTCCACTTTGTCAAGGGTTTTCCTGCACTTCTCAGCATTTTTCAGCGTTCAGCGCGCTTTTTCCACGGATCGCAGCAGTTCCTCGGCAGATACGCCGAAGAGCTTCGCCAGCGCCAGCAAGTTGGAGGTACTGGGATCGGCAGTCCCCGTCTCCCATTTGCTCACCGCCTGCCGGCTGACGCCCAGCGACTCCGCCACAAACTCCTGCGTCATTTTGCAGCGGACCCGGTGCTCCTTCAGGACCTCCCCAGCGAGCGGCGGGTCTCCGCCTTCTCCTTTCGGACCTCTCCGGAGCGGTTGTACTTCCGCAGAGCCTTGACCCCCTGCACGGCGGCGTAGATAATCAGCGCAAAAATTCCCAGCCGCACCAGCGTGACCGCAATGATTAGAATCAGAGATATTGACATGATCTGCGTCCTCCTTTATTTTCCGGCACGGCACGTCAGCACCTGTAGCTCCGATGTCACCATCCTACCGGACAAAGGCGGTTGCAGCCACCAAATATCGCGCAACTTTCCGTTGCGCCGCCTGTTTTTCCGGGAAACGTGCGCCTTTTTCGGCTTTGCAGGCTCAGTCCTGCGTCAGCACGCCGGTGAGGTCCAAGGGCTTGCCGTCGGCCCACAGGCGCTCCAGATCATAGAAGCTCCGGGCCTCGGCGCTGAACACATGGACGCAGATGCAGCCGTAATCCAACAGCACCCAGGTACCGTCCCGGTAGCCCTCCCGACGCAGAGGCTTCTCCCCCGACTGCTCCTCCAGCAGCTTCTCCACAGAGCCGCACAGGGCGTTGATCTGGGTGTTGGAGCTGCCGGTGGCAATGACGAAATAATCCGCCAGGGTGGTGATATCCGTAATCTCAATGGCGGAGATCTCCTTGCCCTTCTTCTCGTCCAGCGCTTTGGCGGCCAGAATGGCCAGTTCCTTCGGTGTCATCATCGTTCAAAATTCCTTTCTCATGTCTCAGGCTTCCGGCGGCAGCGGCTCGCCGGTAACGGGATCTGTAGTCTGCGTGCCGGAACCCCCGGATTCGGTGGGTTCCGTCGGCACGACAATGATGCCGGAGTTATCCGGCTCCTCCGGCGTCTCTCCGCTGCCGGAGCCGTTTTCTCCGCCGGTGGAGCCGTTTTCTCCGCCGGTGGAGGCATCGGAACCGCCTGTTTCCGGCTCCTGCGGTGTGGTGGGTTCCGTCGCAGGCATATCCGTCCCGGTTTCCGTCTCGCTGGGGGCAATGACCTCCCCGGTATCCGGGTCGATCAGGTTGCCGTTGGAGTCCATATCGTAGTCCTTGGCGGGTTCATCCTTTTTCCCGCTGCTGATCACCGGTGCTGCGGCGGCCTTGCTGTCCTCCACATGGCCGGTGGTGGAGCTGACAGAACCATCGCTGTTGACGGACATAATGTCCAGATCGCTCATGGTGGACGGCTCCACAAAGGGGCTCAGCTCGTTGTTCACCAGCTCCAGCAGTTCCTGGGCGTTGGGCGTCACATAGGACTGGTAGCTGTGATACACCCGGCTCCAGCAGGAGACGTTGGTGTTGGGCATGGTCACAAAGTTCACCTGGGCGGTATCCAGCTTGGCGCCGCTACTGTTCCCCAGGAATGCCTGCTTGGCGAACCACAGCATATTCTGGAGGGACAGGTCCGTCTCCACGTTCTCATTGAACACCTTGATAAACTCGTTGACCTTGGTGATGTTTTTCAGGCTCATCAGCTGTTCGATCATGGCTTTCAGCAATCCCTGCTGGGTCTTGATGCGGCCCAGATCGCCGTCGGCATAGCCCAGCATCTTGCCGTTTTTGCGGTTGTCATGGCGGTAACGGAGTACCTGCATGGCGTCGTCGCCGCTGAGCAGCCGGTAGCCCTTGCTCTGGTGGATGGAAAGATCCTGATAGGGGTCCTCATAGTTCATGTCGCGGGGGACGTCAAAATACACGCCGCCCATGGCGTCCACGATCTGGCCCACGGCCTCCCACTCCACGATCACCTGGTAATCCGGCTCAAAGCCCACCAGCTGGGAGATTTCTTTTATAAAGAGCCTTGATGCCCTTTTCTCCGCCGCCGTAATAATTATAGACGGAATTGATCCGCTTGATGTCCCACGGAACGTTGACCATGGTATCCCGGGGAATGGACATGACGGTGGCCTTCTGGTTGGTGATATCGTAGCTGGCCAGCAGCATGGTGTCCGTGTTGCCGCCGCCCCGTGTCCCGGCCTAAGATCAGTACGGTGTAGTAATCCTTGCTCTTCCGCTCGCCGCTGACGCGGGGCTGCACGCCGTCGCCGTAGTCGATGCCGTTTTCTGTCTGCGTGCCGTCGGGCTTGGTACCGCCCGGCAGCTCCGGCTTGACGAACACGGATTTCCACGCCACAACGGCCAGCAGCACCGCCGCCAGCACGATCGCCGCTGCCAGCAGCCACTTCTGCCCCTTTGTCAGTCGGCTGGGCTTTTTGTCTGTTTGGATTCCTTCTGTTCTAAATGCTTTCCAACATTTTCTGCCATAGGTTTATCTCTTTCCTTTCAGCCAGTCGCGCGCCTCCACTGTAGCGTGGTGGACGGGATTTCCCATTTCCGTCATCTCGTCGATGGTCATTTCCAGTCCCATCAACATCCCTCGATCCAGATCCTCATACACACATGCCCGTAAATCGTTTACACCGGGAAAATCCCGGGAGGGCTCAATATAATCCGCCAGATAGATGATCTTTTCCAGCAGCGTCATGTCCGCGTGGCCGGTGGTGTGCCACCAGATTGCCCGGTAGATCTCATCGTCCACGCCGAACACCTCCCGGGCGATGGCCGCGCCGGTCTTAGCGTGAAGCAGCTTCAGCGCCTTCTGCTCCAGCTCGTCCAGCTCGATGCCGTACTGACGACACAGGGCCAGCTGCTCCGGCATATCCAGCTTCTTCGTACAGTCGTGGAGCAGCGCCGCTACACGGGCCTTCTCCACATCCGCGCCGTAGCGGGTCGCTAACCGGATGGCCTCCTGCTCCGTCCCCAGCACATGGGGGATGCGCTTGTACTTCAGATAGCTCAGGGCCACCGGACGCAGCTGAGAAAGTGTCAAAGCTTTCAGGTTTACATCCGTTCCGTACAAACGGTTCCGCAGAATATAGCCGTATACCGCCGGCGGCAGCAGGTTCCCCCCGTCCCGGATGCCAGTTGCTCCCGCAGCTCCGTGGAGGACACGTCGATGACGCCGGGGAACCGTCAGGGTAAAGATCCGGATATTCGGATACAGGCGGTACAGCTTGTCCCGCTGGGCGGAAAACTGCGGCTCCATGTCCTCCTCCGTTCGTCCGAATGCGGCGATGCCCCGCCAGCGACGCGATTTTTCTCCGGCTTCGTGCCATGTCCTGGAAAGCTGAGGAACATATCCGTTCCCATCAGCAGCCACAGCTCGTCCTCAGGATACCGGGCTTTCAGCTCCGCCAGTGTGTCGGAGGTATAGCTCTTGCCCTGCCGGTGAAGCTCCATATCCAGAGTCTCCACCTTGCTCCCAAGGCCCAGTTGCTCCCCCGCCATGCGGGTCATTTCCAGCCGCTGCTCCGCCGTGGGGCTGCCGGCAGGCAGCCTTTGGGGCGGGATACTGGCGGGGATCAGCAGCAGCTTGTCCAGTTTCAGCATCGAAAGACCGCCCGGCGGCCGCCGTCAGATGTCCCAGATGCGGCGGGTTGAACGTTCCGCCGTAAATTCCGATTTTCAACGAAAATTCCATCTCCTGTGCGTTTAGTCAATTTTTCCGGCTCTCCAAGGCATCTCGTCCAGCCGTTCATAAAGCCAGTCCAGCTGATAGACCTTGCGGCCCATGGAGGTGGTGTCCCGGATACGCGCATTGCATCCGGCGCGATTTCAAGATGGCAGAGGTATCCGCTGTTCCCCGCTATAAAAACGTTCCGTCCACTTCCATCATGTCCAGCGCCCTGTGGGCTTCCGTTTTTCCAGCTGATTCAGTGCATCTGCAAAGGCTTCAACGGTTTCCGCGTCCGTGATGACATATTTGTTGGAACCCCATTCTCTGCTCTCGTCCCAGCAGTTAATTTCCGGAGGGCCGCCGGTATCCGCTGAATGGGCGGCGGGCCGTCGCTGCGGACGCTCTCCGCCCCCATCAGCAGCGCCACCGCGCTGACGATGAGCAAAATACCAAGGGCAAAAATCTGCTCTCCCGTAGTTCCCGCATAGAACCTCCTTATTCCGGCAGTGTTTATGGGGCCGCTTCCCGACGGACTTCACCAGCTGGATACGCTTCTCTCTGGGCTTGCTGTGGCTCTCCCGGTACAGCACGAACTTGGTGCCGATGACCTGCACCACCTCGCTGCGGGTGGCCTTTGCCAGCTCCTCCGCGGCGGTGCGGGCGTCATAGTCGATATTGTTCTCCAACACCCGGCCCTTGATGAGCTCTCGGGCCTCCAGCGCGTCGTCCGCCTGCTTGACGAGGTTCTCTCCGATGCCGTCCTTGCCGATGTGGATGATGGTGTCGATGGTGTTGGCCAGCCCTCGCAGCTGGGCTCTCTGTTTGCTTGTCAGTTCCATAAAGTTCCTTTCATTTGGGCTTCTTGGCCCAACGTTCTCTTTGTCGTCCAAATTGCTCTTTCCATTCCTCGGAGTACCCGCAGGGCAAACCACGAAGCGGTCTACCGGAGCCGCATCGAGTATGCCTCGGCCATTACAGCAAAAACGTCCGCTTCCCCGAAGCCGTTCCCGGCACCTTTACGATGTCTGTTCCCCCACACTTGGGGCATACGCCTGTCTTTTTCATTTCTCCTCTGATCAGCCTGTTTTCAGAAGTTCCCGCGCGCCTTATCCCCCGCGCCGGGCTTTTTTAATAGACGGATTTTCCTTCAAATAAGTTTCCAATTTCGCGGTAAAATTCCCGGAGGGCTTTGCCCCGGTGGGAGATCTCCGCCTTTTCCTCTTGGGTCAGCTGTGCGAAGGTCTTTGCCTTTCAGGCACGAAGAATACGGGGTCATAGCCGAAACCGCCCTCCCCCATGGGGGCAAAAGGCGATGGTGCCGGGAGCCTGCCTCGGCGGTGATGGTATCGCCGCCGGGGGAAAGGCGCAGGCAATGGCGCAGGTAAAATGAGCCGCCCGGGTGGTCTGCCCCGGAGTTTTGCAGCAGCAGGGTATACCGGCCCCCTTGTCGTCCAGTCCCTCGCCGCCATACCGGGCGGAGTACACACCGGGGCCGCCGTTGAGGGCGTCCACGCACAGGCCGGAATCGTCAGCGATGGCAATGGCGGGCAGCTTCGCCAGCTCGCAGATGGCCTTGGCCTTCAGCATGGCATTCTCAGCGAAGGTGCCCCGGTCTCCTCCACGTCCACAGTGATCCCCAGTTCCTTGGGACTTACTACCTCCACACCGAACTGGCCCAGAATGGCCCCCATTTCCCGGATCTTATTGGGAAGCGTCACGGACTTTATGGGTCGCTAATCACAAATTTCATCACAGACCTGCGGCCTGCTCCTCCCAGCGCTTCCTTCTGGATCTTCAGCAGTTCCCGGTTGCCCTTGGCGCACAGCCGTACCAGCTCCTGCTGCTCCGTCAGGGTGAAGGCACGGCCCTCGCCGGTGCCCTGCAATTCGATGATCTCGCCCAGTTCATTCATCACGCAGTTCAGATCCACCTGAGCCCGGCTGTCCTCGCTGTATTGGAGGTCCAGCAATGCCTGCTCGTCCACGATGCCGGCAGACACGCCGGTGACAAAGTGGCGGATGGGCGTGGAGCCCAGATAGCCCTCCTCCACCAGCTTCCGGCAGGCCAGGGCCAGGGCCACGAAGCCGCCGGTGACGGAGGCGGTGCGGGTGCCGCCGTCGCCCTGAAGCACGTCGCAGTCGATGTTGATGGTCCGCTCGCCCAGTGCCTTCATATCCACCGCTGCCCGCAGACTGCGGCCCACCAGCCGCTGGATCTCAGCGCTGCGGGGGCTGAGCTTGAGCTTGGAAATGTCCCGCTTGCTGCGCTCCCGGTTGGCCCTGGGCAGCATGGAATACTCCGCCGTGACCCAGCCCTCGCCCTCTGCCACATGGGGCGGGGTCTTGTCCTCGATGCTGGCGCAGCAGAGGACCTTGGTGTCGCCGCACTCAATAAGGCAGCTGCCCTCAGCAAACTTCACGAAATCCGTGGTGATTTTAATGGGGCGCAGCTCATCATACGCCCGTCCATCCTGTCTGGTCATAGTCATTCCTCATTTCAAAATTCCCGTGAAGTAGATCAAAACACCTTCACGCTGTCAGATAATTGCCTCCACATAGGAGCGGGCATCGAAAGGCTTTCAGATCGTCGATGCCCTCGCCGACGCCGGCAACTTCACCGGCACACCCAGCTCCCGGGCGATGGCGATGACGATGCCGCCCTTGGCAGTACCGTCCAGCTTGGTGAGCATGATGCCGGTGAGGCCCGCGGTCTCCTTGAACTTCCGGGCCTGGATGAGGCCGTTCTGCCCGGTGGTGGCATCCAGCACCAGCAGGGTTTCCCGGTCGCAGCCGGGGCACTCCCGGTCGATGATCTTGGACAGCTTGGCCAGCTCCGCCATGAGGTTGGCCTTGTTGTGGAGCCGCCCGGCGGTGTCGCACAGCACCACGTCCACGTTCCGGGCCTTAGCAGCCTGAAGTGCGTCAAACAGTACGGCGCCGGGGTCCGCGCCCTCGTACTGCCGGACAATCTCGCATCCGGCCCGCTCCGCCCAGATCTCCAGCTGGTCGGCGGCGGCGGCCCGGAAGGTATCGGCGGCGCACAGCAGCACCCGCTTGCCCTGCTTTTTCAGGCTGGCGGCCACTTTGCCGATGGAGGTGGTCTTGCCCACGCCGTTGACGCCGATGAAGATGCAGACGACGCTGGGCTTCGTGTCCAGCTTCAGGGCGGTGTCCCCCCACCTCCATCTCTGCCATCAAGATCTCCCGCAGGCCCTCCCGGACGGCCTCCTGGCTTTGCAGATGCTCCTTGCGGACCTTGGTCCGCAGCTTTTCCACGGCGTCCGTGGCGGCGTCCACGCCGAGATCTGCCATGATGAGCGTTTCCTCCAACTCCTCAAAGAACGCCTCGTCCGCCTCGGTGAAGCCGGAGAACAAGCTGCTGGTGATTTTTTCAGTTTGTCAAAAAGCCCATTGTAAACTCCTTTTTCATGCGGTTTTCCGCATTTTTTGAATCTTCATTTCCTGCTCCTACGGAGGGATGTGGCGAACCGCCGCAGGGATGCAGCAAAGGTGCCGCTTTGCGGCTCTGGAAGGCATGGTGATACCATGCAAGATTGAATCCCCATTTTCTTTTCCTCTTGCAGAAAAGAAAACGGCCATTCATGGTCAAAAGAAAAAGACGCTGAGGGATGATTTGACACCTCTGTGTCAAATCACCCGAAACGGGGGCTGCCCGTCACGCACTGCCGACCAAATTTGGAAATCTCCTACCGGCTGCGCTATACTCAAATCTCAAATCAGTACGTCCCCGCACCAGAAAGTCCGCCGCATACCGGTGTTCCAATTCAGGACACTCTGCCCCTTTTCCGCTGCCACCCCCTAGGTCTCCTTGGGGGATGGTTTCCAGCCCCTTAGCCCATCCTCCGTCCCCTTGGGAGTGGTTTCCCAAGGCGGGCCTTGCCCCAAAGTCTCAGATCGGGAGAAGGCCACGCCCGCAGCCCTCCCCCTTTGTTCCAAAAGCCTGGATGGGGATCGGGTCCCCATGCCGCCAGGTCTTTTGGGACTGGGCCTTTAAAAGGCCTTCTTCCCCTTGCCCCATGCTTCACCGGCGCCGGGAGCAAAACCATGCTTACTATTGAATCTTCAGCTTCCTTCGCCATATCATTCAGATTGATGGTCAAGATCTTACTGACCCCCTGTTCCTGCATGGTGACGCCGTACAGCACATCCGCCTCCTCCATGGTGCCCCGGCGGTGGGTAATGACGATGAACTGGGTGTGCCCCGCCAGGGTGCGCATGTACCGGGCATACCGGGTGACGTTGGCGTCGTCCAGCGCGGCTTCGATCTCGTCCATAATGCAGAAGGGGGTGGGATGAACTTTCAAGATGGCAAAATATAGTGCAATGGCCACAAAGGCCTTCTCGCCGCCGGAGAGCAGCGAGATGGTTTTGAGGGCCTTACCGGGCGGGCTGGGCCTTGATCTCGATGCCACAGCCCAGAATGTCCTTTCATCCTCCAGCTCCAGCCTGGCGGTGCCGCCGCCGAAGAGCTCTTTAAATGTGGTCTGAAAGCTTTCGCTGAGCAATTTGAACTGCTGGGCGAAATGTCAGTCATCTGGCTGGTGATCTCCTCAATGATGCCGGTCAGCTCGCCCTTGGCCTTTTCCACATCGTTCCGCTGATCCGTCAAGTAAGTGTACCGGCCAGTTGACCCGCTCAAACTCCTCGATGGCGCCTACATTGATGGTGCCGAGGCCGTTGATGGCCCGTTTCAGCTCCGCTACCCGGCGGGCCGCCTTGGATACGCTTTCCAGCTCGATCCGCTGGGCCTGGGCGTCGGAATGGTTCAGCTCGTAGGTCTCCCACAGCTTGTCCAAGATCTGCTTTTTCCTCCATGGCGGAGGTGGTCAGCTTCGTTTCCAGTCTGCTGGCGGCCGTTCCAGATTCAGGAGCGTTTCGTTCATCTCCTGACCGGCGCGGCTCTTGGCGGTGCGTTCCGCCTCCAGTGCGATCTTTTCCTGACTGATCCCCGCCAGCCGCTCCGAGATCACGGCGCTCTGTGCCTTCAGCTGTGCCTGTTCCGCTCTCCGCTGGCCGATCTCGGTCTGAGCCGCCTCGATCTGCCGCTGATACTGGGCCAAGGCCGCTTCCTTCTGGCTTCCGGTCACCAGGACAGCTCCGCTGCCAGCGTTCGCAGATCGGCGGCACGGCGCAGCGCCCTCCCGGTTGGCGTCGATGGCAGCCAGCTCCGCCTTGTGGGCGGCGATAGCCTCAGACAGTTGTCCGGACTGGGCCAGCTCGCTCTGCCCGGATAGGATGGCCTCCGCCTGTACGCGGCAGCTTGCCGCCTCACCTCCTCCCGGTCCGCCACGGTCTGCTCTGCCGCCGCGTTTCGGACCTCGTTTTCCTGAATACGGCCGTCGATGGCCTCGATCTCACCGGCGAGATTTTCCACGCTTTCCCGCAGATTGGAAAGCAGCATATCAAATTGATTCTTTACGCCCTGCAAGCGAAGGACCTCGTCCTCCGCCGCCCGGCGCTGGGCCTGGGCCGTGGTCCAGTTCATACTGGGCAGCGGTCCAGCTCCCGGCGCGGACTCCTCTGCCAGCCTTGGCCGCTTCCAGTTCCGGTGCATCGTCCGATGCCCGGCTTCAGAGCCGTTCCAGTTCCGAAGCGCGGCTCAAAACACCGGCGGAGCGGCTGGTAGAGCCGCCGGTCATGGAGCCGCCCCGGTTGATGATCTGTCCGTCCAGCGTCACGATGCGAAAGGCGTTGCGGTACTTACGGGCCATGGCGATACCGCTGTCCAGGTCCTCCGCAATCACCGTTTTTCCCAGAAGGCTGTTAAAAATTTTGCGTATACCTAGGGTCGAAGCGCACCAACCGGGAGGCCACGCCCACAAAGCCGAACTCGTTCTCCACGCCCCGCTCCCGGAGTTCGTCTCCCCGGATGGCGGTCAGCGGCAGAAAGGTAGCACGGCCCGCCCTCCCCTGCTGCTTCAGGAAGGCAATGGCGCTCTTGGCGTCCTCCTCCCGGTCCACTACGATGTTCTGCAAACCGGCTCCCAGCGATCTCTATGGCAAGGGAGTACTTGCTCGGTCCGCATCAGATCCGCCACCGGGCCGTAGATGCCCCGGAGGTTGTTCTGGGCCTGGCAGACCAGCTTGACGGCCTTGTTGAAACCCTCGTAGTCCTTTTTCCATCTCCGTCAGCAGGCGGATGCGGTTTTCCATGGCGCCGGTGTCCATGGTGAGCTTCACTCTGGCTTCGGCAGCGGCGTCGGCCTTCTTCTTCCGCTCCTCCATCCGCAGGGTATGTCCGCTGATGATGTTGGCGGCGGCCTCCGCACGTCCTCTTGTGCGTCCTCTAAGGCCCGACGGTTAGCTTTTGCCTCCCGCCCCTGTTCCTCTAACTGACGCTCCGCGGTCTCCTTATCCGCCAGCGCCGCCATGCGGCGGGATCTCTCTGGATCTGCCCGTCTCCGCCCGGATGGCGGCGGCCTCCGCACGGGCGTCTGCGGCAGCGGCAATGGCGATGGCCTCTTTACCTCGGAAAGCCTCTGCCTCCGCGGCGGCGCCTCCCGCCTGCTCCGACGCAGCCTGAGCCTGAGCCAGCAGCTTGTCCAGTTCCGCATTCAGCGCGGCGGCCTGCTGCCCAACGGTCTGTCGCTTGGGCGTCCTGTTCCGCTGCCTGGACCTCATAGCCCCCGGTGCGGCTCTCTGATTCTTCCAGTTCGCTTTGCCCGTTCAATATTCTCCGTCAGATGGCCTGATGGTGCTTTCCAGCACCGCCACGGCGGAATCCTGCTCCGCTGTTCGGGCGTCCAATTTGGGCGGCTTCAGTCCGCAGGCCCTCCGCCTCCATGTCCTTTTCCTGCATCCGCTGGCCAAACTGCTCGTTTTCCGCGAACAGTGCGTCCATGCGGGACCGGGCCTCGTCCCGTTCCTGTTCCGCGTTCCGCAGGTCGATCTCCAGCTTCCGGGCGTTGGCCTTCAGCGCTTCCAGATTTTCCAGCCACAGGGAGATCTCCAACAGGCGCATCTCGTCCCGGAGGACCAGATATTTTTTCGCTGTCTCCGCCTGCATCCGCAGCGGCTCTACCTGAAGCTCCAGCTCCGCGATCTTATCGTTGATCCGCACCAGATTTTCCTCTGTGCGTTCCAGCTTCCGCTCCGCTTCTTCCTTGCGGTGGCGGTACTTGGAAATACCGGCCGCCTCCTCAAAGATCTCCCGGCGGTCCGTGCTCTTGGTGGAGAGGATCTCATCCACCCGGCCCTGACCTACGATGGAATAGCCCTCCCGGCCCATGCCGGTGTCCATAAACAGCTCCGTCATGTCCTTCAGCCGGACGGACTGGCGGTTGATGTAATACTCGCTCTCTCCGCTGCGGTAATAGCGGCGGGTGACGGCCACCTCAGACTCGTCTATAGATGGGAACAGATGACCGGTGTTGTCCAGCACCAGCGTCACCTGAGCAAAGCCCACCGGAGCGCGTTTTTCCGTGCCGCCGAAGATCACGTCCTCCATTTTGCCGCCCCGGAGGGCCTTGCTGGACTGCTCGCCCATGACCCAGCGGATGGCGTCGGAAATGAATAGGAAAACGAGGGGTGTCACCCCCTCGTTTCGTCCATTTTCCGGTAAAGCCAGGCCAGCCCCTCCGGCAGTCCCCCCAGCTGGTCGATGATGCCCAGCTCCACCGCCTCTTCACCGTAGACCACACTGCCCACATCCGCCGCCATGTCGTCCTTGGCCAGCATCAGCGCCTGGAACCGCTCCGCCGAAATGTGGCTGTGGCCCGCCACAAAGGCTACGATCCGCTCCTGGAGCCGCTGGAAATAGCTGAAGGTTTGAGGCGCGGCGATGACCGTGCCGCTCATGCGCACCGGATGGATAGTCATGGCGGCGGAGGGCACCGCAAAGCTCCGCTGGGCCGCCACCGCCAATGGGACGCCGATGGAATGGCTGCCCCCTAAAACGATGGCCGCCGTGGGCTTGGTCAGTCCGGCGATCAGCTCCGCGATGGCCAGTCCCGCCTCCACGTCACCTCCCACCGTGTTCAGCAAAAATAAAATGCCGTCTACCTCCCGGCTCTCCTCCAGCTTCGCCAGCAGGGGCAGCATGTGCTCATACTGGGTGGTTTTCGTACCGTTGGGTGCCGCCGTGTGCCCCTCGATCTGTCCGATGATGGCCAGCGTATAAACGGTTCCGTGGGCGGTTTTTGTCATGGCGGAGCCGAAATCTACTACATTCTGGTTCACCTGACTCCCTTCCCGCTCCTCCGTCGCCTTTGTCTCCTTGTCCTTGTCCCTTCTCCATTAGTCTCCGATCCCTCGCCGGAACGACTTTCCCGTTATAAAGTAGTAAATTCTCCGCGAGGTAAGGAAGGGTTGAAAACGTCGGCCTATGCGCCGGAAAAACTTGAAAAAAGACTTTTCGACAGAGCCGCAGAGATAAAATCTCTGCGGCTCTTTTGAAATCAATGTGTGTTTTTCGTCTGAAAATCAGGCAGCCTTGGGCATCATCTCGGCAGTGGGGGATCACCTTCATGCAGAAGTTGGCCAGGAACTCTGCCACGTTGTAGCGAGGTGCCGCAGCGCGGGCGTCAGGGCCTTTTTCAGCCGCCAGAACGCCGGAGCCGACAGCCCACTGCATCGCGGGATGGCATACTCACCAACCTCACCCACGTCCTCGAAGGAGAGAATATTGGTATCCTCGCCCACAGACACATCATAGCCCATGAACTGTGCGTAGCGATACAGAATGGTCAGGAACTGCTGACGGGAAATGGCCTGTGCCGGGGCAAAGGTCATCTCGGTGATGCCGTTGGTCAGCTTGTTCTCAGCCGCCCAGGCGATGGCCTTGACGAAGGGAGAGGTAGCGGCCACATCGCCGAAGGGATTGGCGTTCTTGGGCTCGGGAGAGCCGTTCATCCGCCACAGCACCGTGACCATCTGGCCCCGGGTGATGGTGTTGTTGGGCATGAACATCGTATCCGTGACGCCCTTGAAGATATTGTTCTCATAGCAGTACTTCACCGCGCTGTAATAGGCGGCGGAAGGATCCACATCCGTAAAGGGCAGGCCCTTGATGATGGTGATGCGGTCACCGGCCTCGCCGTAATTCTCAGCGGACACAACGCCCTTCAGCTCGGTCTTAACATAATCCATCACGACCTCGTCCATGGGGATACCCAGATCGTAGTTGACGGAAGCGGTCTTGAATGCGTAATAGGTATCGCCGCCGGCAGCCAGGAAGTCATTGGTAGCGATGGTGTAGACCGTTCTGAGGTTGAAGGCCTTGCCGCCAACGGACTGGATCGCAACACGGCGGATGGTCTTGGGTGCGTGGTAGGTGGAGCCTTCATACACATCGCCCGCGTCATAGGTCTTGGTGTCGTCAATGGTGTAGACGATGCCGCTGACCTGGGGGAAGCCGCCGATGGAATCCGGCGTGCAGTAGGTCGAAGCCTCCAGAGCCTCCAGCAGTTCCGCGCCGGTGACCTTCACGATGCTCAGTGTATTGCCGAAGGGCAGCACGGTGTTGATGTCCTTCTTGGTAATATCGCCCTTCTTGATGGTGGCCCGGATGCCGCCGCCGTTGGTGACAGCCGCGTCCACCTTGGTGCCGTTCTTGCCTGCGCCCCAAACCAGCGCGTCGGTGATGAGGTCACCCAGATTGGTCTCGTGGGTCCGGACATTGGCCCTTCACGCCGTCCAGCTCCACCTTGGTCTTTGCGAATACAGTGCCATAGTCATCGTCGATCTCCTTCTTGATAGCGGCAGCTCTGGCAGCCACGTCCTTATCCTCGGCAGTCATGCCCTCGGTAGGAGCGCTCATAGCCGTGACCTTGCCCTTGGGGCACTGATGGTCACAACGCCAACGCTGGCCAGCTTGGTGCCGGTGGACGTGAGGAGGGTGCCGTTGACCTTGCCGTCCTTGTCGGTCACTTCGGCAATGTCCTTCATGGTGGAGTGGGAGTGTCCGTCAATGAACACGTCAATACCGTCCACAACATTCAGCAGGTCCGTGGAACGGTTGCCAATGGATTCCTTATCGATGCCCAGATGGCCCAGGCAGATGATGTAATCGCAGCCGTCCGCCTTCAGGGAGTCCACCTGCGCCTGTGCGCAGTCAAACATGGACTTGTCGCCCAGAATGGTCACGCCCTTGATCTTAGCGGGGTGTGCCTTGGTTGCGGTCTCAGGGTCTCCAGACCGAACACGCCGATCTTGACGCCGGACGGCGTGGTGAAGATCTGGTTGGCGTTGAATGCCACCTTCCCCTGATAGAGCACATTGGCTGCCACAATGGGGAACTTGGCTTCCTTGGAGAGATTCACCAGATTGTCATAGCCGTAGTCGAACTCGTGGTTGCCAAGGGTCGTGACGTCATACCCGGCCATGTTCATCAGTTCAACAGCCGTTTTACCCTGAGAAACGCTGACCGTGGGATCGCCCTGACAGAAGTCGCCGGCGTCCATCAGCAGGACATAGGCACCCTCAGCCTCATAGGCTTTCTTCAAGGCCGCCACCTTGGCATAGCCGGAAATAGCGCCGTGCACATCGTTGGTGTGCAGCACCACTACATAGCCGTCCATCTCGCCCTTCGTCTCGTCCGCAGAGACTGTGACCGTCAGGGAGAAGATCATAGCCAATGCCAGCAGCACAGACACAGGAACTTCTTCATTCGCAAAGACCTCCTTTTTTTATTTAGGGCGGTACAATTTGCAAGCGAGCTCCCGCCCTGCTATGTCCAAATTATACCATATCGACCTTTGGTTTGCAACTACTATTTTGTAAATTTTTATGTTTTATCCGGTCAATTCTCCATCAGCTCTCCCCATTGTCCCTCTGGTTTTTTGGAAAACCGTGCTATACTAACGGCAGAATCTAATCTGGAGGTGCTTTATATGCGTACGCTGTTCAAAGGGCGGTACCGTCATCACCGGCCGGGGGCCCAAGCGGGCTGACGTGCTGGTGGAGGGTGAAAAGGTCAGGCAGGTGGGCCGTCTGATCCTCACTCCGGCAGACCGGACGGTGGATGTGGAGGGCTGTCTCCTGTTCCCCGGCTTTATTGACGCCCACACCCACTTTGATCTGGACGTCTGCAACACCACCACGGCGGACGATTTCACCACTGGCAGCCGTGCGGCTCTGAAGGGCGGCACCACCACCGTCATCGACTTCGCCTGCCCCAACAAGGGGGAGAGTCTGCAATACGGTCTGGATCTCTGGCATAAGAAAGCAGACGGCCGCACCTTCTGCGACTACGGCTTCCACATGACCATCGACGATTGGAACGAATCCATCCGGGCGGAGCTGCCGGAGATGTTCCGTCAGGGCGTGTCCTCCTTCAAGATGTATATGACTTACCCCGCCATGATGGTGGGTGACCGGGACATGTACTGGGCCTTGAAGGAGCTGCGTCATCTGGGGGGTATCTGCGGTGTCCACTGTGAGAACGCCGGCGTCATCGACGGCATGATCGCTGAGAAAAAAGGCCGCCGGGCTGATGGGTCCCTCCAGTCATCCGGGAGACGTCCGTCCCCTATCTGGAGGCCGAGGCCATCAGCCGCCTGCTGCGGATCGCCCAGGCGGCGGACGCGCCGGTGGTCATCGTCC
>VOFC01005962.1_pt1 | contig 36392 bp, 58 predicted proteins | sample 5384161 | NCBI WGS metagenome assembly VOFC01 (sample SAMN12384722, study PRJNA508395) | human gut metagenome | isolation source: healthy gut B | host: Homo sapiens | reverse complement strand
TGTGGAGCATCGACGGCGAGGCCTGCACGCCGGTCGATGTCGTCACCCAGGAGGCCGTCAGGCAGCAGCAGCGGAGTGCCCGCGCCCTGGAACTGGTTGTACGTCCCAAAACAGCGTGTCATGGAACTGAGCATCGATGGAATGATTTGCGACCTGGGGAACCGACGCCATCGCCGTACCCGGGACGACGCCGCACGGACCGAAACGATCGACGACGCACGCGAAGGGCGTTCGCTGAAGATCGATCCGGTCACGCCCCGCAACCGTCCGATTCTGCAGTTCGCCGAGGACCCTGACCCGCCCTGCTCTTTCAACGAGGCGCCGCACCGCGCCGAACTGTCACCGAAGAGGGTGCCGTGTTGATCGGCGGAGCGTCCGCCTGCTCGCCGCCGTGAAGGGCGCCCGGTACGAAATCGAGATCCGCAGCGGCGGGGGCTGGGTGGGCCGAACAGGCCGCACGAAGCAAATTTTCGAACTCCGGAATCGACTGGTCCGGAAATGTCCTGACCCCACGGCCATCGTACCAAAGTTGGACCGACGACTCTCCCGTCCGGTTCTTCCCCGTCCACCACGACGATTACGAGCAGCAGAACAGCTCGTCAGACCTGCTCCCCTGCGGAACGGTTTCCTCGCCGTGGAGGATTACCACCCCTTCCTGCACGTTGCGACGCTCGTCGGGACAATCTTCGGGAGGCCGGATACCGCGTCAAAAGAGCCGTTTTTTCGAGTCGGAGCTCTTCCAGTCGCTCTACATGAGCGGGGCCTACGCCTCACGCGACACCGCCGCGGCTGTCAACCGGATGGGATTTCAGGCACGGAGGCTCGGGCCCGCCACGGCAACGGCGAAACGAACTGACGCGTCACGGCAACCCCGCGGCCGTCGCCAACACCGTGGGCAACATCGTCGACACGGCCACGCCCCAGGCGTCGATGCGACGGAGAGGCCATCGAGCGGCTCTACAACAACGGCAACTGCTTCTCGACGGTCGACGACAAAATCTGCTTCACGCCCCTGTCCGAAATCACCGTCGGATTCGAATACTACCTCAAATACACCACCGCCCACCGAATCCTCTCGCGGACGCGCCTCACCGGCTTCGACACGGTCTATCTCGGGCCCGGCTCGAGTTCTCCCTTCCAACTGGCCAACCGTTACGGACCTCCGCAACCGCTCACGAACAACTTCTTTATACCGGGCATCGTCTTCGACCACCGCGACGGGGCGCCAGCTACCGCCTGCGCTACCGCCAGAACGGGCTGCTCTCCGACTACTGGGCGCAGTTGCGGAGCGCTCGGCGCTGGTCTCCACGGCGTCCTCGGGGACTCGCCGACCCCGTGCTGGAGATCCTCGAAAATGGGCCTCCTGGACAAGCTACACGGGCGACTGGGCCCTACTACGGGCTACATCGGCGAGACGGGCGAGACGACCGTCGAACTGCGGATACGCACGGCCTCCGAACGTCTCGGCCCTCGCCCAAGTATTTCGACCAGATCTACTTCGCCGGGGCCGAGGAGGGGATGCTCCTCGAACTGGACAAGAGCTGCTCGCTCACGCCCCGCTCCTCTCCGGGCCGGGTTCGGTGAACGGATCCGTTTTGCCGACGTGGCGCAGCACCGTATCCGGCAGGCGGAGCTGCTCGAAGCCCTCGCGTCAGATGTTCAACCTGCGCTTCTACACCGAGGAGGCGACCCGGGAGGTCTGGATCGAGCCCGAAGGACGACCTTTCGGCGCAGGCCCGGACGGACTGGAGCGACCGCACGGACTTCTCGCAGGGGGTCGAGCGCCGCGACGGGGCCTTCGACATCCACGAGCGGCGGACGTGGTGCTACCGGGAGGGTGACGGCGCCGTGGGCCGTTACGACGCCGAGAACGGCGGCACTTTCGGGGCCTGGAGCGCCGACTGCACCTCGACGGCGGCCCTGCAGGGCGAGCAGACGCTCCGCAACCCGCTCTTCTACCCGACGATCGACTCCGTGGGCCACTACCTCAATGCCCCTCGGCGCTGCTGCCCGAGGTCGGCGACCGCGACGACCTGGAGGAGGACGGCACGAACTTCTCACCCCGCATCGTCCGCTACGTCGGAATCAAGCCCCTGCCCGAGGGCGAGCGATGGGGGTACCCCGCGGACGAGCTCCTACCCGCTCGTGGCCTTCCACTTCGCGGGCGACGACGCGGCGGAGCCCTTTCACGCTCTGCTTCGAGGACCGCGACGGCGCCCAGGGCCTCCACCGCTACTACGACCGTCAGGCGCCGCGAAGCCCTCCGCGAACGCATCTCCTCCGCTGCGGATCGCGCCCCACGAATCGAGGCGCTCTTTGCGCCCGGGACCGGAGCCCCCGACATCCGCTCGGTCTTCCGCATCGACACGGGCCGGGGCGTGGTGCGGGCCGCACTCCGCGAAATTGACGACTACGACCCGGCGCAGGGGCCGTAAAGCTGTCTCTTCGAACCGGCTGAGGAAGACGACCTATGACACGACGAAAAATACTGGCCGAAGACCGATCCGCGAAGTCCGCGGCCTCCCGCTCCGGCAGGCGCTCCTCAAACTCCTCGACTGCGGATTCATCGACGCCCGGCTGCGAACAGCCAGGCCATCCGCGACGAGGTGGAGCGCCTCCAACGCCAGGGATGCCCCGCTGCGAAGCCTTCGAGGTCACAGCCGCAATCCTTCTGCTGTTCTTACGAGAAGGTGCGCACCGTTTTTTACAACACTTACAAACATTGAATCATGAAATCGGAAATTCAAATCAACAACTCCGCCGACTGCTGCCAGATCGACATCGAGGGAACCATCGGAATCCCCGAAGAGTGGCAGTTCGAAGAGCCAGACGCCCGGGTGGCAACCTACGAGCGCTTCCGCGACGCGGTGCGCCGCATCTCGGAGATCGAGGCCCCGGAGGTGGTGGTCGAGATCCGCTCGACGGGCGGCGACGTGAACGACGCGCTGCTCATCCTCGACGCCCTGCGCCAGCTCCCCGCACGGATCGTAACCCGCTGCTACGGGTACACCGCCTCGGCCGCCACGATCATCGCCCAGGCGGCCTCCGCAGGATGCCCGGGAGATCTCTGAAAACGCCCTCTACCTGATCCACAACGCGAACTGCGCCACCGAAGGAAATGCCTCCGAGATCGCCTCCGAGATCGAGCTCCTCCACCAGACCGACGCCCGCATCGCCGCCGGTCTACGCCGCCCGTTCGGGGCGTCCGCCGAGGAGTTCGAAGCCCTGATGTCCGAAAACAACGGAAACGGACGCTGGCTCTCGCCCGAGGAGGCCATTGCCGCCGGGCTGGCCGACCGCGTGATCGAACCCGCCCGACAGGCCGGGAATACCCTGACGCAGAACATCGCTCGCGGCTGGAAACGGCTCCTCGCGGAACTCGGCGTGAAGAGCGGCCCGCAGCCCGCGGCCGACCGGAACATCCTCCACTTCGAAGCGGAGATGCGGGAGCTGCGCCGCCGGTCGTCGATCGTCGCCGAGGAGACCCGACGGCGGATCGCCCCACCCGCGTGCGGCGCCCTGCGAAGACCCCTCCTGCGGCGAAACCATCCGCTCGGCAAACGAACGCGCCTATGCCGAGGATGCCAAGTGTTTCCACAACTGACCCCGCCCCGCATCCGAAAAAAAAAGGAGGCCGAAGGATTTTCCCGACGCCGAATCTTATCAACAACCCTCAAAAAAAACAAAACCATGACTTACCTTGAAAATGCCAAACAGTACACCGGTTCCGACCTCGAAAACATCTTCTTCCGGCCGATTCTGACCGGGCAGTCGGCCGAAGGAGCTCGGCGTCCGCGTCCTCTACAACATGCCGCAGGCCGCCCACATCCAACTCTGGGACGGACAGCGGAACATCCTTCAGAAGTTCACCGAAGCCGGATGGACCGGGCAGCAGCGCCGCCAAGCGCTTCGAAAAGACGATCGACCTCCAGCGCGTGAAGGCCGAGTTGGGATTCTCCGCCGCAGACTACTTCTCGATGGTCTACGAGAAGATCTCGATCGTGGGCGTCAACATGGAGGACCTCTCGGGACGATTCTCGAACAGGCCGAAACCGGCCTCTTCCGCCAGGCCCTTTGCCGAGAACATCCGCGCAACGATGTGGGCCGGAGACACCTCGGCAGGATCCGGATACAACACCTTCGACGGCTTCCTGAAGCTCATCAAGGGTCTCGTCACCGAACAGAGCATCTACAACTCCACCTACCAGGCCGCCGACCTCGAAAACAACACCTTCGCCGTCGAGCTCTTCGACGAACTCTGGACGCAGGCCGACCCCAGAGCCTCCAATACCTCAAGGCCGACGGACAGCTCGCCTACTTCGTAACCTCGGACATCTGCCACCTCTACGAGAAGTACCTCGACGAAAAGGGCGTAGACTCCGCGTACCTCGACTCGGTGAACGGCCGCAAGATTCTCGCATACCACGGCATCCCGGTCGTCGACGTGCGCATGGGCAGCTATCTCATGAGCACGAGCCTCCACAAGTCGTTCTGCATGCTCACGGACCGTCGCAACCTCGTGCTGGCGGTCAATACGGCCGACATGCCCGGCAACGAGGTGCGCATGTGGTACAACCCCGACGAGATGGAGAACCGCCAGCGTGCGGTCTTCATGGCCGGATGTGCACTCCTCGACGATGCCCTGATCACCTACGCCTACAAACAGTAATTCACACCGAGCGCCGCCGCAACCCGCCACAGGGTGTGGCGGCACCCCCCGAAATCCGAAATTTTCCCATGAGCAAAGCGAAAAACTTCAAAACCGCCGTCGCCGTCGCCAATCGCACGGACCCCTACATGTCACACTGGGTACGACGCGGGTCGAAAACGACCGCTTCTGGCGGTGGGGCGACGACAACCTCTTTCCCGCAGCCCTGGCCCTGATGGCGCGCCGCTCGACGACCCACCGGCGGATCATCAACGACAAGGCCGACTACATCTCCGGCAAGGGGTTTGTCTGCGACGAGGCTCGACTGCCGCCCTGGCGGCATTCGTCCGCCGCGTGAACGGCCGGGGGAGAGTCTGAGGCAGGTGCTCAACAAACTGGCATTCGACAAGTCGCTCTTCGGAAACGCCTTCCTCGAAATCGTCACCGATGCCGACCACCGTTCCTCTCGCTCTACCATCAGGACGCCACGCGCTGCCGCGTGGCCCGCGACTCGCAGCACATCCTGCTGCACCACGACTGGTCGGCCTTCAAACCCGACGAGGCACGCACCCTGCCGCTCTACCCGAACTTCGAGCCCCAGGAGGACGGCACCCTCCGCGCAATCGTCCACTACAAGGATTACGAACCCATGTTCGAGCACTACGGCGTCCCGACCCCACATCGCCGGATTCAACGTCTCGGCGATCGCCTGGAAGACCGACCGCTGGAACATCTCGCGCCTCGACAATTCGTTCCAGCTGTCGGGCGTGATGATGCTCGACTCGTCGGTGGACAACGAGGCCGAGGCCGAACGCATCGTCAGGATGGCCGAACGCAAGTTTGCCGGGAATCCCGGGCAGGTGATGTTCGTCATCCGCGACGGCGGCGACGACGACAACTCGCGCTTCATCCCCATCACCGCTCAGAACGAAGGCGACTGGCAGGCCCTGCATGAACAGGCCGTCGGCGACATCGTCGTGGCGCACTCGTGGTTCCGGACCCTGAGCGGCCTGGACTACAGCTCGGGATTCAGCGCCGAGCGCATCCTCCACGAATACGAGGTGGCGCTCAACACGGTGATCCTCGCCGAGCAGGCCGAACTCACGGAGCCCATCCGCCGGGTGATCTCCGAGCTGCTCGGGCTTCGACACCTCGTCGCTGGAGATCGTCAACCGCCCGCCGACCCGTTCGAAACCCATCTACATGAAGGTCTGGGAGGCCCGCAAGGCCGACGGCCTCGATTACGATCCCGAGGACCCGCGGCAGCAGGCCTTCCTCTCGGAGATCTCGAAATACAACATCACAAGCATCGGATGATCGCCGCCCGTGCGCCCTTCGCGGGGCCTCCGGTCCCGATCGGAGGGTCCACGTCGCACGGCGGCGCAAGTCCGAAAAAGCCGCTTTTTCATGAATACGCTCATCTCACCCCCTTCAGGTCCTGCGCTCGCCTTCCGGAGAGGGCGAGTACCTCCCGCCCGACACGTTCGGCGAGGCCGACATCGCCGCCGCCGAACAACGCTACATCGTTCCGGTGATCGGTCCGGAAGGCTCCACGAAAAACTCCTCGCCGGAGACCATGCCGACTTCCGCGACGCATACCTCGCGGCACCGACGGCCCTCTTCCGTACCCGACTCGCCCTGCAGCCGCGGCTCGACATCCGCACCGGACAGTGCGGAACGACCGCCCCGAAATCCTCCTGGAGCCAGCCCGCCGACGAACAGGCCCGCCAACGGCTGTGCCATGCCCTGCGCTGCGAAGCCCGCACGCTCCTGCGGCGTGCCGCGGCCTATCTCGAAAACAACCGGGACGAATTCCCCGAGTACCGTCCCGAAAAAGAACATCTTCAACCGCTGTACGACCGATGGAAACTTTGTACAGATTCGTTAGCGGCGTCGGTGGCCGGTGTTGCCGCCCTGTTCGCCCCCATTCATCCGCTCGTCATCACCACTGCCGTCTTCATCGGCGTGGATTTCCTCTCGGGATCTTCGCCGACCGAGCCGTTGCCCGCCGCGAAGGGCGGCGAATGGTACTTCGAAAGCTGCAAGGCCTGGCGCACGGTCGTCAAGATGGGACCTCGCCGTCACGGCCATTGTCATGGCCTGGCTCCTGGCCGCTGCGTGCTGGATTTCATGCGGCTGAACCTCGCGCCGCTTCACGGGGTTCACCTGCGGCGTGGAGCTGTGGTCGTTTCTCGAGAACGCCGCGCAGCTCTCGGATGCTCCGCTCTTCCGCTGGCTGCGCCGCTACGCCAAACGCCGCGTGGAATCCCACCTTCACATCAAGGACGACGACTATGGCCGAGGACTCGATAACCGCAATCCGGGAAACATCCGCCAGTCGAAGGTCCGCTACCGGGGCGAAGTCCGCCCTCGCGCGACCCGGAGTTCCGGCAGTTCGAATCGCTGGCCTGGGGATACCGCGCCATCTTCGTGCTGCTCGACACCTACCGCCTCCGCTACGGGCTTGACGACACCATCCGGGGATGATCTCCCGCTGGGCCCCGCCCTCGGAGAATCACACCGAAGCCTACATCCGCGCCGTGGCCGCCGACACGGGCATCGACCCCGATGAGCCGCTCGATACGCTCGACCCGGCGACGATGATCCCCCGCCGCCGCCATCTCGCGCGTGGAGAACGGCGCTCCGGCCGACATGCGGCAGGTGGCCGACGGATGGGAGCTTTTTCTCTCACCCGAGTTTGACTTTTTTCGTCTGTTTTGATTATCTTGCAGGTATGAAGATTTCCAGCCTGCCCGACCGGCTCGACCGTATGCCGATGCTCAAGCTCTCGCACCCTTTTCGCCGCGGGGATCGCGCTGGGCCGGGCCGCTACGAACTGCCCCTGTGGTTTCTCGCAGGGGGCTTTCGTCTGACGGGTGTCTTGGCCCTGCTCTTCCGGTCGGCGGCCGCCGCCGGCGATGCTCCTCACGTCGGGATTCGCCGCGGCACAACTCCGGACTCCCGAGATAACGGTCCCGCGGGGGTGTACACCGCCTACGAAGTTGTCGGTGGAGGGATTCCCCGAGCTGGGCGCTACCGGCAGCCGATGCCGCGGTCACGGCCTGGCGCGACCCGACGAATGGCCATTGGCACGCCTTCCGAGGCCCGGATCCGGCTCTATGCCGATTCGCTGGACGAGTGCAGCTTCGGGACGGAGAGCGGATCCGCTGCCGGGGCGTGTGAAGCCCTTCCAGGGCGGTGCCGAGAGCTACCGGCGGCTGATGGAACGACGGGGCTACGCCGGAACGATGTGGATCGGCGGACGGGCGAACCTCGACCGGAGGAACCCCGCCGGTGCCCTCGCTGCACCGCCGGGCCGTGGAACGGGCGCTCGACCGCCTGCCGATGGCTCCCGAAGGCCGGCCGTCGTCGAGGCGATGGCTGCGGGCGAACGGCGCAGCGGAAGCCCGCCGAACTCCGCACGGTCTACTCCCGGAGCGGGTTTTCGCACCTGCTGGCCGTATCGGGACTCCACACCGGGATTGTCTTCGTCGTGGTGAACGCCCTGCTCTGGTGGCTGCCCCTGCTGCGGCGGGGCCATCTGCCTGCGCAACGGCGGTGGCCGGCGGTCTGGTGCTTTGTCGCCGCGGCCGGGTTTCCGCCCAGCGCCGTGCGGGCCGCCGTGATGTGCACGCTTCCTGCAGACGGCGCTCGCCTCGGCCTCGGAGTATGTCGCCATGAATGCCCTGGCCCGGCGGCCTTCGGCATGCTCCTCTGGAACCCCGCTGGATCGGCGACCTGAGCTTCCGCTCTCGTTCCTCGCCGTCGCGGGGCCATTCTCCTGTGGGCGTGCCCCTCTGCCGCCGGCTGCGCGGCCGGAACCGGTGGTGCGCCTGGTCGGGGAGGCCTACCTGATCGGCCTTGCGGCCACACTGGCTACGGCTCCCCTCGTCTCGCACCACCTTCGGCATCGTCCCTCGTCGGCGTGCTGGTGAACCCCGTGGCCATCCTGCTGGCGACGGTCGTCGTCTTCGGCGGCGCGCTCTGGATGCTCCTCCCGGCGGCGGGCTGGCGCCCGTGGTTCGGGCTGGTGACGGTGCCGCGGCCGAGGGATCAACTTCCTGGCCCGCCGGGTGGCCGCATGCCCGGGGTGCGAGACGACGCCTCGGCGGAGGGGTGGACGGCGGCCCTCTATGCGGCCTATGCCTGCTGCTGACGCTCTTGCATGGAGCTACAAACCGAAAAAAAGGCTATTTTTGTCCCGATGATAACGGCCGAAGAGTATACCGTCGCTGCAAACGCCCCGCATTGCGCGAAGCGGTTGCCGCCGCTGCGGGCCGCGACCCGCTGGAGGTGGCTCTCGACGCCCGCATCCCCCATGCGCGGCTGGTGGCCACGCAGGTCAAGTACCTCGCCCGCGCGCGCCCAAGCTCCCGAGCTGCCGCGGCGCAGTGCATCCTGCCGCCGCTGGCCTTCGAGCAGGCTTCGAGCGAGGCGTGCGCTGCGCACAAGCTCCATCGAAGGCGATGCGGTGCTGGACCTCACCTGCGGCCTCGGGGTCGATACCCTCTATTTGAGCCGCCGCTTCCGCCGCGTCGTGGCCCTCGAGAGCGACCCCCTGCTGGCGCGCATCACGGCCGACAACTTCGCGAGCCTCGGGGTGTGCGAACGTCGAGGTCCTCACTCTTCACGCCGAGGAGTACCTCGCCCGCGAAGGGCTGCACTTCGACTGGGTCTACGCTGATCCCGACCGCCGCTCGGCCGAGGGGCTCAAGCAGCTGCGGCTCGAAGCCTGCTCGCCCGACATCGTGGCCCTGAAACCGGCGATCGACCGGATCCGCGCCGCGCCTCTGCCTCAAGAATTCGCCGCTGTTCGACGTTGCGGAGGCCCTGCGCCTCTTCCCGCAAAGCCGCGTGGAGGTCCTGTCTCGCTCGAGCGGCGAATGCAAGGAGGTGCTCGTCTACGCCGACGGCCGGGCCCCTCGTTACGGCTACCGCACTCGGAATCGGGAGCTTCTCGGCCCGGCCCGGAAGACGGCGCCCGAAGCCCCCGGCATTCGACCCGACGCGCTACCGCTGGCTGGTGATTCCCGACGTGGCGCTGCAGAAGGCCCGCCTCGTGAGACACCACCTGGCCGGACGCGCCGACTGCTGGAGCGAGAACTCCTACGGATTCGCCGCCGAGCGTCCCGAAGGGGGTGATCGGACGCGTGCTGCCCGTCGCCGGAATCGAACCCTACGATCCGAAAAGGCTGAAACACGAGCCTGAAAGGCCGCGGCCTCGAACTTCTCAAACGCGACTTCCCACTCCCGGCCGAAGCGTTGATGCGGCGCCTCGGCACCCGCCCCGGCGGATCGACGCGAATGGCCTTCACGAAAACGGGGAACGATTTTTGGGCGATCCGCCTAAAATAGCTATCTTTGTCGAATAGCACCGCGACGGCACGACCATGAAGCTGCGCGAACATCCCGACCTACTTTCACCGACACGATTTTCCGGCGCGCGTCACCGAATGGCGCAACCCCGTCGTGCGGTGGCTCGTACAGCAGTACAAGCTGCTCTTCTATACGGCCCGCGGCCTCAAGGAGCACGGCACGCTGGTGCGCTCCGCAGCGCTGACCTTCTACACGCTCATGTCGCTCGTGCCCATCGCCGCCGTGGTCTTCGCCGTGGTCAAGGGCTTCGGGCTGGCCGACGGCCTCACCGCGCGCCTCTACGGGCTCTTCCCCCCAGAATCCCGAAACCGTCGACTACATCGTCGGATTCGCCGAAAACGCCCTCGGACGCACGCAGGGCGGCGTGGTGGCCGCCGTGGGTCTCGTGATGCTTTTCTGGGCCGTGATCCGCGTCTTCGGGTCGATCGAGAACGCCTTCAACAACATCTGGGAGGTCAAGGTCGAACGAAGCATCGCCCGTCAATGGACCGACTACATCGCCGTGGTGATGATCGTCCCCGTGCTCTGGATCCTCGCCAATCGGCGGCGGCACCGACTACGCCGAACGGCTGCTGGGATTCGACGGCAGCTGGTACTTCGCCCTGCTCTCGCGGCTCGCCTCGATGGTCGTCATCTGGACGATGTTCACCCTGCTCTACCTGATCATCCCCAACGCCCGCGTGCGGCCAGAGCGCCCTGATGGCCGGAATCGTCGCCGGGACCATCTTCCTGCTCTTCCAGTGGGGCTACGTCTACGTCCAGCGCTGGATGACCTCCTACAACGCCATCTACGGCAGTTTCGCAGCCCTGCCCCTCTTCCTCATCTGGATGCAGACCTCCTGGGAGATCCTCCTCTTCGGCGGCGAGCTCTCGTTCGCCTACCAGAACATCAGCCGCTTCGCCGAGGAGCGCGAGTCGCTGCAGGATGAGCTACGACCAGCGCCGCAAGATGCTTGCTCGCGGTGATGATCCTCGTCGGCGCCAATTTTCGCGACCACGGAGGGACGCGATGACCGCCGGCGGATCCGCCGAACGCCTCGGACTGCCCACCCGCATCGTGAACGACGTGCTGTACCAGCTCGTGCAGGCCGGGCAGCTGATTGCCGTGCGCAGCGGCGACGGCGAGCGGGAGGTGAGCTACACGCCCGCGTACGACATCGCGTCGATGACCGTCTACAGCGTGCTGGAGGCCGTCGAGCGCAGCGGGCAGACCTCCTTTCGATCTGAGCATGCCACGCCCGAACTGGCCCACATCGAACCGCGAACTGGAGAGCTCAAAGAGTCGGCCCGCCGGTCGCAGGACAACGTGCGGCTGACCGACCTGCTGTAACCCTCCCCTTCCGAAAAAACAAACGCATGAAACGAGTTGTCATCATAGGAAGCGGCAACCTGGCCGAATCGCTTGCCGTGGCCGTGGCCGCCGCCCCGAGCTGCGGCTCCTCCAGCTCTTCGCCCGCAACGAGGCGCGGGGCCGCGAGGTTGCGGCGCTCGCCGGCACCGCCTGGTGCGGCGATGCCGCGCAGCTTCCCGCGACGCCGACATCTATCTGATCGCCGTCAGCGACCGCGCCGTCGCGGAGGTCGCCGCGCAGCTCCCCATTCCGGCCGGAGCCGCCGTGGCCCACACGGCCGGCTGCGTGCCGCTCGATGCCATGCCGTATGAGCGCCGCGCGCGGTCTTCTACCCGATGCAGACCTTCACGCGGGGCCGCCGGGTCGATTTCGCGGAGATCCCGATCTTTGTCGAGGCCTCGACACCCCGCGCTGTGCGACGAGCTGGAGGCCTGCGCCCGCTGCCTTTCGCGGCGGGTGGTGCGCAGCGACTCGGCCCGGCGGGCGCGGATCCACCTTTGCGGCGGTCTTCGCCTGCAACTTCGCCAACCACATGTACGCCCTGGGCGAGCGTATCGTCCGCGGTGCGGGCCTCGACTTTTCGGGGTGCTCAAGCCGCTCATTATGGAGACGGCCCCGCAAGGCGTGCGACGCCCCGTCGCCCTCCGACGTGCAGACCGGCCCCGCCGTGCGCGGCGACCTTGCCACGCAGCAGCGCCACCTCGACCTGCTCGGGGGCGACGAAAACCTTCAGGAAATCTACAAGTTGATAAGCAAAGAGATATGGGAAACTTCAAGGAAGATATAGCACGCTGCAACGCGTTCGTGTTCGACGTGGACGGGGTGATGACCGACGGAGGCATCATCCCGACGATCGACGGGGATTTCATCCGCCGCTACAATGCCAAGGACGGCTACGCCCTGGCCTACGCCATCAAGCTGGGCTACAAGGTCTGCATCATCTCGGGCGGGCGCGGCCGCACGCTCGAGCACCGTCTCAAAATGCTGGGAGTCAAGGATTACTACCTCGATTGCATGGACAAGATCCGGACCCTGCGCGAATACTTCGACCGCGAGGGGATCGACCCCGCCTGCGCGATCTACATGGGCGACGACATCCCCGATCTGGAGTGCATGCGCGAGGTGGGCATCCCGGTCTGCCCGGCCGACGCCGCGGCCGAAGTGATCGAGGCTTCGCGTTACGTCTCGGAGTTCCGGGGCGGCGAAGGGGCCGTGCGCGACATTGTCGAGCAGGTGCTCCGCGCCCGCGGCGACTGGGCCCGCGACTCGATGGGCGTAACGCCCTCGACGCTTGTCGCCTGCGGTAAGGCGCCGCCGGCCGTTCCGAAAACGAAAAGAGCTCCGACCCGCAAAGGGCCGGAGCTCTCATTTTACAGTCGGACCGTGCGAACCCGCCGCCAGTCGGTCTGCCGGTCGGCCTCCTCCAGATCCACGAAGCGGAAGTCGGTGAGCAGCCGCCGCAGCTTCCGCTCGGCGCCCTTCAGCCCGACGTAGGACTTGAACCTGCGCGACAGGGGCAGCCCGGGAACCATCGGCTGCCCGGCATCCAGGTCGCGCGGGTGGATGTAGGAGATCAGGTAGTCGGGCTGCTCGCGTGCCCAGCGGCGGATCAGCCCGTAGGGGAAGAGCCGGAAGTGCAGCCCCCGCCCGAGAAGACGACGTGGTGCGCGCCGATCTCCTTCGTGCTGATCGGGAACTCCTTGATTTCGACCCTTCGTGGCGGATAAGGCTCGGCTGCGCCCGCCCGTAGCAGGGGATGCCGCCGTGTGCATGGCGCGCCGGGAAGACCGAGCAGTCGATCTCGATGCCGCATTCGCGGATCACCTCGAAGGCCCAGGCCTCGCTTGCGCGGATCGAGAACCCCGGGGCGCGGAAGCAGCGCACGCGCCTGCCGGTGATGTCCTCCAGCAGCCGGACCGAGGAGGCGACATCCTCGCGGAAGGCCGCGCGGTCCTGCTGCCAGACAAGCTGGTGGTTCATCGTGTGGCTCCCGACCTCGTAGCGCTCGGCGATGCGGCGCACCAGATCGGGGTAGGTGCGGGCGATCCAGCCGATGACGAAGAAGGTCGCGCGGGTGTGCGTGTCGTCGAGGATCCGGAAGATGCGCTCCATGTTTTCGTAGATGCGCACCGGGTAACGGCCCCATTCGGCCGCGGGCGCGTGGAGTCGTTGTCGAGCAGGTGAAACCACTCCTCGACGTCGAATGTCAGGATGTTCATGATTGACAGGGGTTAAGGTTTTTCGGGAATGTGCCTGACGACCGCGGCCGGGCGGCCCGTCGCAATGGTCCAGGCAGGGAATGTCCTTCGTTACGAGCGACCCGGCGCCGACGATGGCCCCTCGCCGACGGTAACCCCGGCAGCACGAAGCTCTCCATGCCGATCAGGCAGCCGCGGCCGAGGCGGATCTCCCGTAGCGGTATCCCAGGCGGGCGTAGTCGCCGCCGACGTAGTAGCCGCGCAGGTCGCGCTGGTGGCAGAGCAGGCGGCAGCCCGCGGCGATGTGGACGTGGTCCTCGATCCGGATCCGGTCGGCATGGTTGAGGTCGATGCGCACGTGGTCGCCGACGAAGACCCCTTGCCGACGCGGCAGCCGAGGCCCCGCAGCAGGCGCGGCCGCAGCAGGCGCGGATTGACCGGTTCGAGAATCCACCAGTCCATCATGCTCACCAGCAGCGCGTGGTAGAGGTTACCGAAGAAGCGCCCCGCGACCCGCGCGAGGCTGACGTCGCCGTACTCCCCTTCGGGAGTAGTTCATGCCCAGTCTCCGCAGCAGGCGGAAGGCCGGGCTCAACCGTTTTTCAGACATGGCTATTGTTGTTTGGTGTTCCAGATCCTTTTCAGGGCCCAGGCGCGCACGCCGACGGGCAGGATGCGGACCACGGAGTGCGTGGCGATGTTGCGCAGCAGGTCGCCCGGGGTGTAGAATCCCAGGCGGTAGAAGCGGCGGAAGCAGCCGATCTCGCGGACCATGTACTTCCAGCCGCCGCGCCGGGCGATCATCGCGCGCGAGGTCCGCACGTAGTAAAGCACTTCCTGGATGTTGTAGAAGCGGCAGCCGCGGAGCAGCATCCGCACCCAGAGGTCGTAATCCTCGTAGTAGGGGCGGTCTTCGTAGTTGCCCGCGCCCAGTACGGCGCTGCGGCGGAAGGCCGACCCGGCATGGCACACGGGCGAGCGGCGGTGGGCCAGGCGGAGGATCTCCTCGTGGTGCTCGGGGCGGCGCTTTACGGCGATGACGCGGGAGGGGTCCCCCCTCGAAGGTCTGCGACCAGCAGCTCACCACGTCGTAGCCCTCCTCCAGGCGGGCGATCTGCTTGGCGAAGCGCTCCGGGGGATGATGTCGTCGGTGTCCATGCGGACGATGTATTCGTGCGAGCAGGCCCGCACGCCCCGGGCCAGCGCGGGCCCGAGACCGAGGTTCGTCTCGTTGCGGACGATCCGGAAGAGGGGGTGGCGCGCGGTGTACTCCGCGATGACGGCATCGAGCTCCGGCGTGAGGGGCCCGTCGCGGACCAGCACGATCTCCGCGGGCTGGAGCGTCTGGGCGAAGAGGCTGTCGAGGGCCTCGCGGAAGTAGGCGGGCGACTCCCCGCGGTAGATGGAGATCAGGACGGAAAAATCCATGGCGGCGCGGTTTATTTGTAGTAGATGAACATGCCCTTGCCCGGGGCGTTGAGCAGCCGGAAGAGGATGCGCACCACCAGGTAGTAGGCGAACAGCAGGCAGATGCGGAGGTCGAACCCGTCGTCGAAGAGGGCGATCGCGGCCGTGAGGACGAGCAGCATGGCGTAGTAGCCGATGCGGAAGGCGGGAATCCCCTCCTTGCCGCCGATCAGACGCTGCATGAAGCCGATGCGGAATTTGGGGAACGACGCCCGTTCGAGGATGTTGGCCAGCGGGTAGGCGAAGAACGAGGCGGCAAAAAGCGCGGGGTCTGCCTGCCCGATGAAGAGCAGCTGCGGGGCGCAGTAGCGGAGCGTGATGAGCAGGGATGTAGAGGTAGAGGTTCCAGCGGCTGCGGACCGCGTTGTAGAACTGGTAGACGAACAGGATGGCCAGCGCGGCGACAAGGAAGGGGCCCGGCTGCGGCACGAGCAGGATCAGCCCGACGGCAAGCAGCGCCCCGAGCAGCAGCCGCCAGCCGTAGATGCGGCATTTGCGGCACTCGTAGTAGGAGATCTCGAAGATGTCGAGCCGCAGCGAGGGGTGCTCCTCGTGGAGGATCGTCTCGGTGTCGTTCTGGATGTAGCCGTCTCGTAGAAGGTGTAGACGAGCGTGACGGCAAGCAGGACGGCGGGCAGCGCCCGGATCTCGAAGTCCGCCTGCATCAGGGCCAGCGTGCAGGCCGGGAGGAGGTGAGACCAGCGCCCAGGAGAGGAGCTTGCGGAGGCTCCGCTGGCGGGTGTGGTAGAGGTAGAGGAAGGGAACGTAGAAGAAGAGTCGCGACATGGTCATTGGCAGCATAGGATTTGGTAACGGGTGATTCGGTTCTTGCGCAGCGCCCGGCGCCACCGGGCGGCCCGCTTGCGGCGTGCGACGACGAGCACGCGCTCCGGAGAGGCGGAGCAGCGGCATGTCCGAGCGGTCGTCGGTGACGGTCATGGCGAAGGGCGCAGGAGGATCCCCGCCTCCTTGAGGTATTCGAGCTTGCGGCCCAGCAGGTCCCGCCGCAGGCGCCCCGTGCAGCGGTCGCCGTCGTAGTCCAGTTCGGAGGAGCAGCAGCGGCCGATTCCCCAGCGCCGGGCCACGGTGCGGGCGATGCAGTCGAGGGTGGCGGAGGCCAGGCAGGGTTCGTAGCCTGCGGCCTTCACCTCGGCGACGATCTCCTGCAGGCGCGCAGGCGGATCCGGGCGGCGAGGCACGTTTATCGTAGAAGGCTTCGGCGGCCGTCGCCAGCTCCTGCCGCGTGTAGCCCCGCAGGTGGCGCAAAGCATTTCCCGCGTCGGATCGCGGCCCGTGAGGCGGCGGAAGCCGCGGTTGAATGCGCGCCACGGCAGGCTCCGCGCCATCCGCCGCAGGAGACGGTAGGAGCGCGAGCACAGGAGGAAGTCGAGAAAGTCGAGCGTCGTGTTCGAGTCGAACAGCGTGCCGCAGATGTCAATGAGAACCGTCCGGTTTTCCATGGTCGGGGTCTTTGAGCAGGGTTTTCAGGCATTTGAGGAGCTTCATCCCGACGATCTTCGGGATGCTGACCGCATAGGGCAGCTGCCGGAAGGCGCGCAGCTTGGACAGCTGGTCCGCGACCGTCTCCCGAGGCGGGCGAGGCGCCGGAGGTAGTGCTGCCGGTCGATGGCCCCGTGGGCTCCCGTAACGTTGGCGCCGTGTTGGCGGTAGAGAATGGTCTGCTCGGGGAGGTAGTCGAGCCGTCCGACCCCGCGAGGACCAGCGCCGTCCACAGGTCGTGGTATTTCCACCCGGGTAGGGCAGCAGGCGTTCGCGGGCCGCGCGGTTGAAGAGCGTCGCGCAACCGAAGAGGGGACAGCCGTAGAGGATCATCCGGTAGGGGTCGCGGCAGTTGCGGGGTCGATGCCCGAGTAGGCCCACAGCGAGGGGGCGATCGTCCGCAGCCGGGCATCGACGACCCGCAGATCGCTGAAGACGCCCAGCGGGCGGTTGCCCTGCGCCTGCTCGCACTGCCGCATCTTCCGGTAGAGGCGTTCGACCTTCTCCGGCAGCCAGACGTCGTCCTGGTCGCAGAAGAGGTAGTAGTCGGCCTCGACGGCGGCGAGCAGGGCCATGAACGAACGGCCCGACCCGAGGTTGCCCGCGCGGTCGTCGAGACGCCGGATCCTTGCGGGTGCTGTCGGGCGTAGGCGTCGATGATGGCGCAGGTCGCGTCTTTCGAGCCGTCGTCGCGGATGAAGAGGCACCACCCGCGGCAGCTCTGGGCGAGCAGCGAGTCGAGTTGTGCCGTGAGGTAACGCTCTCCGTTGTAGGTGGAGAGGAGGATGGCGATGGGTGCCGGTGATTGCATAGGCGGAGTTTAAAGTTCGCGGTCCAGCAGGTGGTTGCCGAAGAGGAGCAGCAGCAGGATCAGCAGGCTGTAGGCCGCGGGTATCGCGCGGGTGAGCCAGCGGGGGCGCCCCAGGTAGGTCAGCGAGGGGGAGCAGGACGATCTCGACGATCGAGAGCAGCTCGCGCGTCCGTGCGGCGACGACGGGGACGTTGCCCAGCAGCAGGAACGAGGCGAGGGCCACGGCGTAGATCTTCAGCAGCAGGCGGGTGTAGCGGTTTGTGCCGCTGCAGGGGTTCGAGGCAGAGAATCAGCAGGTAGAGCATGCCGACCCGCGCGAGGAAGGTTGCGGCGAAGGGGTCGAAGGCGTCCCAGCCGTTGAGGCCCAGCTCGGTGATCTGCCGGTAGACCTCGATCTTGACCTGGATGCCGGGGATCAGGAGGTGTGTGGCGAGCGTCAACAGGTCCCCCCCAAAAAGTGGGGAGCAGGCCGGCTGCGGGGATGAGCGCCGCCCAGAGCCATTTGCGGAAGGTCCGGGGGTTGAGCAGCCACAGCGGAGGATCACGACGGCCGAGTAGTGAAACAGCATCGCGGTGAGGGCCGTCGGCAGGAAAGCGCGGCGCAGGTTGCGCTCCTCGAGCGGCCGGATGCAGAGCAGCAGGAGCCCCAGGCGACGCCGGCCCGACCTGGATCAGGTCGTGGAGCCATAGAAGTTGCTGATGTAGACGGCCAGCGCCAGAACCACAGGTCGGTGAGCCGGCGGATGGCCGCGAAAGTTTGGTCGATGCCCAGCAGGGCGTAGAGGAGCAGGGCGACGAGGACCCGCTGCCCGGGGAAGCGGTCGGCAACCCACCGGATGGCGAAGAAGGCGGGCTCCTTTGTGATTTCGAGGGTCGTCTCCGTGTCGCCCTCGATGTTCTCGACGAAGCCCTGGTAGTCGGGAAGTCCCTCGCCCTGCTTGAAGACGGCCAGCAGGATCAGCCCGGCCCCCAGCAGCAGGTAGGTGCGCTGCCGGGCGGCCGGCGAGGAAACGGACGTAGGAGCATCCCACGGCCAGCAGGAAGCAAGCAGGATCGGAAGGATCATCTTCGGGCGGAGTTGTTCAGGGGGCGGGGCAGGGGCCGGTTGCGGTTTCCGGCAGGGGCAGCCCGGGCGGGTGCGGTCCGGAGGCGGGTCGGCGGGGAGGCTTCGGCGGGCTGCATGGCGGCCGGCCAGGAGCAACCGTCGGCTGCCGGCCTGTCGGCAGGGGGGACCGGCCGGTCAGGCGTCGATCAGCCGTTCGAATTTCGCATAGGCGGCCTCCCAGGTGAAAGCGCCGGATGTAGCGGTGTCCCGCGCGGGCGATGCGGATGCGTTCGTCGTCGTTACCGATCAGGCGGAGAGGATCCGTTCGGCCAGCGCCGCGGCATCCCCACGGGTGCCACGAGGGCCGTGCGGCCGTCGATGGCCATCTCGCGGTAGCCCCGGTTGTCGGTGCAGACCACCGCGGCCCCGCAGATCATCGCCTCGCCGACGGTGAGCCCCACCCTTCGGTGAGGCCCGGCCCCAGGTAGATCGCCGCCTTGTAGATCCGGTTGAAGGTCTCGCTGTCGGGCTGCCGGAAGTACTCGATCCAGTCGGGCAGCGCCGGCGGCACGCCGAAGAGCGAGACCTTCAGCTCTCCCGGACAGCGCTCCCCGGACGATCCGCAGGGCCTCGAATCCAGCGGCAGCCCTTCCACTCGCTTGTGTGGTAGAGCATCGCCACGCGGCATGGCCTCCTTGCGGGTGTAATCGACGCTCATGCGGAAAAAGTCGAAGTCGAACCCGTTGTGGATCAGCTCGCACGGCGCTCCGGCCGCCTCGACGAGGCGTTGCAGCCACGAGGCGATCGCGATGTTCCGATAGCCGTAGCGGTAGCTCTCAGCACCTCGGCATCGGAGAATTCCCAGTTCTCGAAGTGCTGGATGAGGTAGAATTTCCGGATGCCGGGTGCGCGGTACGCCCTGAGGGCCCGGGCGGTCTGTATGGCCGTGGCGACGTAGCACGTCGTGCGGGGCAGCCGGTGCGGGCCAGCGTGCGGACGAAGTGCTCGCGGACCCCCTCGTGCAGCAGGGAACCACCCCTTCACGGAGTAGCGCCCCGTAAGCCGGTAGTAGAGGTAGCGGGCGGCGGCGCCGGAGCCTCCCGCGCCACGTCAGACGCTCGGGGCACGCCGCGGCCGCGTAGACGATATGCACGGTGTGGTGCGTGGCCGCCAGGCGGTTGGCGTATTCGCAGACCACCTTGCCCCAAGCCGCCGACGGGCCGCGGGCCCGGGCCGGCATCAGAAAAGGTTACGGAATTCATCTTTTTTATGATCGGTGTTTGCGGGCCCGCGGGCTTTCGGGCTTTCGGGTCCGGGGGCCTTCGCCCCGCAGACTTTCCGGGACCCTGCTGCCCTTCCGGGACCTGCAGCTTTTCCGGGCCCCTGCGGCGGTCAGCCGTCGCGGCGCCGCATCTTCGCCAGGCGCTGCTTGATGCGGAGCGGCAGCGTGAAGCCGTGGTCAGGGCCAGGCAGACCAGCCGCCCGTAGGCGGGGATCGTGGGGTTGGCGAGTGTCTCCCGCATGCCGGAGGCGTCGCGCCAGAGCTCCCGGAACGCTTCGGGGGTGATGCCGCCGCGCGAAGACGAGGTGGTATTTGTGGCGCTGCTCGTACCAGTGCACGCAGCGGATGATGTCGGCATCCCCGGCCCACTGCTCCGTGCAGAAGCGGGCGACGTCGGGAGACGTTGCGGAGGATCCCGCGGCTGTCGAGGCGCGAGGGTGATGCTGCCCTCGCGCCGGATGTAGTGGTAGAGGCGCTGCGGCACGTTGTCGATGCGGTTCGCGTAGCAGCGCCCGGACCAGCACCGTCGTGTCCTCCATCATGTCGTACCCACTCGGGAAAGCGGATGCCGTGGCGCAGGTAGAGATCGCGCCGGATGAGCTTGTTGGTCATCACCCCGAGAAACCGTTTCAGCAGGAAGAGCTTCCAGGTACTCCCTCGCCCGGAAGGCAGACTGCGCTGTCGGGAAAAGAACTCCCGGCCGGAGAGCGCATCGCCGGCGATGTTGCACCAGACCAGGTCGGCCCCCGTTTCGCGGGCCCGCTCCACGAGGCGGCGGTACATCTCGGGCTCGACGCGGTCGTCGCTGTCGCACCAGCCGACGAGTGCCCGTCGCCGCTTCGAGACAGGTGTTGCGCGCGGCGGCGGAGCCCCGGTTGGCAGGGTGGGTGATGATGCGGATCTGCGGGAGCCGGCGGGGTATGCTTCGGCCACCTCCAGCAGGCGGGCGATGCTGCGGTCCGGGGAGCCGTCATCGACGAAGATGTATTCGATGTCGTCGAGCGTCTGCTCGAAGAGCGAGGCGGGCGCAGGCGGCGATGTAGCGTTCGGCCCGGTAGACCGGCACGCAGAGGAGAGTTCAGGCATGGTTCCGATGGATCAGGGCGATAAGACGGTGGGTGAAGTCCCGCATCCCCCGTCAGCAGGCAGAGCGTTGCGTAGAGGAGCAGGAAGAATCCGCCGGCCAGCGCGCCGTACGCCATCCACTCTCCGATGCCCGCAAACGGGTCGAACGGAATGCGTCCGACGGTTGCGGCGGCAATGGCGGCGACGGCACGAGGGCCGCCAGATGACGGGCGTAGAGGGCTGCGTAGCGCTTCAGGCTCACCGCAGCCCCCGGCGGAAGAGTAGCAGGGCTTCCAGAGGAAGATCACGGCCACCAGGCTGCAGAGCGACCCGGCCAGGATGCCGTGCAGGCCAAGAAGCGGCCCAGCAGCACCGACAGGCCGATGTTCATCACCGCCTCGGCGATCAGGGGCCCAGATGTCGGAGAAGAGCCCGTAGGCGTAGATGTAGGAGTCGACCGTCAGGCGCGAGAGGTTGATGTAGAGGATGGCCGTCCCAGCAGGGGCCAGCGTCCGTTGTCGAGCATACTCGGACCCCCACCCAGAGCGAGATGAAGGCCGGGGTCAGCGTGTAGACACCGAAGCAGACCGTGCAGCAGAGCAGGAAGCGGGCGGAGAAGAGCTCCTCGAAGACCTCCATGATCCGCTCCGGTCGCCTTCGGCCACGGGTTGCCCCCACGCCGGCGTTCATGCTGTTGAACAGGGCGCTCATGAGCGAGGTGATGCCGGTGAGGATGAGCAGGTAGTTTCCGTAGAGGGCCACCAGGCTCAGCGAGGTGTAGGCGTAGATGATCACCGGCGTGGTCTGCGTCAGGGTGAAGCCGCCGATCTTGTGGAAGAAGAGCTGCCGGACCTTGGTGATCACCTCGGGGTATTTGCGGCTCAGGCGGCGTCCCTGCGAGAGGTCCGTGTGCAGATCGGGGGTAGGTGCGGCGGATCGTGAAGTTGAGGGCCGCGGCGGCCACCCGGCGAACAACGCTTCGAGCACGAGCCACCAGAGATACCCGTTGTCGAGGTAGCGGATGGCGAGGATCTGGCAAAGGACCTTCACCAGCATCGAGCTCCGGTAGCTGTACTGGATGCGGTACTCCTTCTGGTCGGCCGAGAGGGCACCTGCCGGTAGTTGACGAAGTAGCTGAGCAGGGCGCGCTTGCGAGCAGCACGCCGAACGAGGCGTAGGCGTACCACAGCAGGGAGGGCCATCTTGGCGAAGATCCACGGGAAGAGGCCCATGAGCAGCACCCCGCCGCCCAGCACGCACCAGGCGATGCGGCGGTACATCCACCCCTGCAGGGAGACGATTTCGCCGACGGCCTGCGGTCGCCGTCGAGCAGGGGGCCGGTAGAGCGTGCAGGCGATCGCCGCGCCGATGCCCAGCTCCGCGAGGTTGAGAAACTGCAGGAGGTTCGTCGCCGTGGTGTTCAGACCCAGCACGTCGGCGCCGAGGCGGTCGAGAAAGATCTTGCGCGAAAAGAACTGCAGGGGTCAGGCTGAAGAGGTAGAAAACAAGCCCGACCGAACTGTTCTTGAAACTTTTCGCAGTCCGGGATTGTGCTTTCATCCGTAGTTCCGCAGCAGGGGGATGTCGCAGGTATGTTTGAAGATTATCCTATCTGGAGCCGTACATCTCCTCGTAGTAGGTCCGGTAGGCGCCCGAGGTAACGCGGTCCATCCACGCCTGGTTGTCCAGGTACCAGCGGACGGTCCGCTCGATGCCCTCCTCGAACTGCAGCGAGGGCTCCCAGCCCAGTTCGCGCTGCAGCTTGCGCGAGTCGATCGCGTATGCGCAGGTCGTGGCCCTTGCGGTCCTCGACGAAGGTGATCAGGTCCAGGTCCTCGCCCTCGCGGCGGCCCAGCAGGCGGTCCGTCGTGCGGACGAGCAGCCGGATCAGGTCGATGTTCTTCCCACTCGTTGAAGCCACCGATGTTGTAGGTCTCGGCCACGCGGCCGTGGTGGAATATCGTGTCGATGGCCCGGGCGTGGTCCTCGACGTAGAGCCAGTCGCGGACGTTTTCGCCCCGGCCGTAGACCGGCAGCGGCCGGCGGTGGCGGATGTTGTTGATGAACAGGGGTATGAGCTTCTCCGGGGAAACTGGCAGGGGCCGTAGTTGTTCGAGCAGTTCGTTACGAGTGTCGGCATGCCGTAGGTGTCGTGGTAGGCCCGCACGAAGTGGTCACTCGAGGCTTTCGAGGCCGAATAGGGGCTGTGCGGCGCATAGCGGGTGGTCTCCTCGAAGAACTCCTCGCCGTAGGCCAGGTGGTGCTCCGCGGAGGAGGCCGTCGTCGTGAAGGGCGAGGCGACGCCCTCGGGGGCGGGTGAGCTCCAGCGCGCCGTAGACCTCGTCCGTGGAGATGTGGTAGAAGAGCTTGCCCGCATAGCCCTCGGAGCGCTCCTCCCAGCAGCGGCGCGCCGCTTCGAGCAGCGTGAGGGTCCCCAGGACGTTCGTGCGCGCGAAGGTGAAGGGGTCGCGGATCGAACGGTCCACATGGCTCTCGGCCGCCAGGTGAATGATGCCTTCGACCTCGTGCCGCCGCATCAGCGACACGACGGTCTCGAAGTCGCAGATGTCGCCCTTGCACGAAGGTGGTTCGGCCGCTGCTCGATGTCGCGCAGGTTGGCCAGATTGCCGGCATAGGTCAGCTTGTCGAGGTTTACGATCCGATATTCGGGGTATTTCCCGACGAACAGCCGCACGACGTGCGAGCCGATGAATCCGGCGCCGCCGGTGATCAGTATCGATTTCATTGCGCTTGCTGTTGTTGCTGTGCTTTGAGGATCCGGGCCAGGCAGTACTGCATCGACTCCCGCCAGTGGGGAATCTCCACGCCGAACGTGCGCTTGATCTTGGTCTTGTCCAGCACGGAGTAGGCCGGGCGCCGCACCTTCGAGGGGAACTCGTCGCTGTGGCAGGGGAGGATCGGCAGCGGTCGTGCCCCCACGGCCCGGGCGATCTCGACGGCGAAGTCGTACCACGAGCAGACCCCCTCGTTCGAGAAGTGGTAGATCCTCGCGGCCCGCGTAGAGATCCTTCTCGATGATCGAGAAGATCGTCAGCGCGAGGTCCCCGGCGTAGGTCGGCGTGCCGACCTGGTCGAAGACCACCTGCAGCGTCTCCCGCTCGGCCGTCAGGCGGAGCATCGTCTTCAGGAAGTTGCGGCCCCACTCCGAGTAGAGCCAGGCCGTGCGGATGATGAGGGCCCGGCACCCCGGGCGGCGATGGCCTCCTCGCCGCGGAGCTTCGTGCGTCCGTAGACGCCCAGCGGGTGCGTCGGCATCTCTTCGGTAAGGGTCGTGCTGCCCTCGCCGCCGAAGACGTAGTCGGTCGAGACGTGGAAGAGCGTGGCGCCCGCCTCGCGGGCCGCCTCGGCCAGGTTGCCCGCAGCCGTGGCGTTTACGAGTTCGGCGGCGGCCTCCTCCTCTTCGGCACGGTCCACGTTGGTGTAGGCCGCGCAGTTTACGATCACCTCGATCCGTTCGCCGAGGACGAAGCTGCGGACGGCCTCCCGGTCCGTGATGTTGAGCCGGTCGAGGTCCGTGAAGAGGTAGCTGTGGGGCGAGAGGGCTCCGAGGCGCTGCATTTCGCGCCCCAGCTGGCCGTTGCAGCCCGTAACGAGTATGCGTTTTCTGTCATGACGTATGCTGTGCGTTGTATTCGAAGGGCAGGTCGGCCTCCGCGAGGCGCGGGTGTGCCGCATCCTTGGCCGAGAGGAGGATCCGCGGGGCGGGGATGCGCCAGTCGATGCCCAGCGTGGGGTCGTCCCAGGCAACGGCCCCCTCCGCCTGCGGGGCGTGGGGTTGTCGCACTTGTACTGGAAGACCGCGATGTCGCTCAACACCGAGAATCCGTGGGCGAAGCCCCGCGGGATGAAGAGCTGGCGGTGGTTCTCCTCCGTGAGCTCCACGGCAACGTGCTGCCCGAAGGTGGGCGAGCCGCGGCGGATGTCCACCGCCACGTCGAGCACCGCGCCGCGGACGCAACGCACGAGCTTCGCCTGCGCGAAGGGGGGGCCGCTGGAAGTGCAGGCCGCGCACGACGCCGTAGCACGAGCGGCTCTCGTTGTCCTGGACGAAGCGCACGGGAGCGACCTGTGCGTCGAAGTCGCGCTGCGAGAAGGACTCGAAGAAGTAGCCGCGGGAGTCTTCGAACAGGCGCGGTTCGATGATTACCACGCCTTCGAGGGGTGTTTTCAGAACTTTCATGCCGTTGCGTGTCTCAAAGGTTGGGTTCGCCGTTGCGCTCTTTCTCTTCGGCGAGCTGCATCAGGTACTGCCCGTACTGGTTCCGGAGCATGGGACGGGCCAGCTGGCGGAGCTTCTCCGCGTCGATCCACCCCTGCCGATAGGCGATGCCCTCCAGGCAGGCGATCTTGAGCCCCTGGCGCTTCTCGATCACCTCGATGAAGGTCGAAGCCTCGCTCAACGAGTCGTGGGTGCCCGTGTCGAGCCAGGCGAAGCCCCGGCCGAGGGTCTGCACGCGCAGCTCGCCGTCGTTGAGGAAGGCCTGGTTCACCGAGGTGATCTCCAGTTCGCCGCGCGCCGAGGGCCTGATGCTTTTGGCCACCTCCACCACCTTGTTGGGATAGAAGTAGAGGCCCACGACGGCGTAGTTGCTCTTCGGATGGGCCGGTTTCTCCTCGATGCTGAGGCAGTTGCCCTCGCCGTCAAACTCCGCCACGCCGTAGCGCTCCGGGTCGCTGACCCGGTAGCCGAAGATCGTGGCCCGCCGCTCCTGCTCGGCCGCATGCACCGCTTCGCGGAGCATGCCGGAGAATCCGGCGCCGTAGAAGATGTTGTCGCCCAGGACCAGGCAGACGGCCTCGTCGCCGATGAAGCGCTCGCCGATCAGAAAGGCCTGCGCCAGTCCGTCGGGCGAGGGCTGCTCGGCATACTCGAAGCGCACGCCGAAGTCGGAGCCGTCGCCCAGCAGGCGGCGGAACCCTCCCAGATCGTCGGGCGTCGAGATGATGAGGATCTCGCGGATCCCCGCCAGCATCAGCACCGAGATGGGGGTAATAGACCATCGGCTTGTCGTAAATCGGTATGAGCTGCTTGCTGACCCCCCTTGGTGATGGGATAGAGCCGTGTGCCGCTGCCTCCGGCCAGTACGATGCCTTTCATGTTGCGATGGTTGTTAGGTGTTTGATCTGTCATGCCGTCGTCCGGGCCGCTTCTCCCCTGACGAAAATCCACCCCGAAGATACGACACCTCCGAGAAATATGCAACCCGCGAGGAGGATTATTTTCGAGGGCTTCGAGGGTCTGAGCGGTACGGTGGCCGGCTGCACGACGGCGTAGACGGGTGTGGACTCCTGGACCTTGGCCCGGGCCAGCTGGAGCTGCTGGGCCGTCTGGTTGTAGAGGTTGAAGGCCAGGTTCATCTCGTTCCTGCAGCCGCTCCTGCTCGGTGAGGCAGCTGCGGCGGACGATGCCCTGATTCTGGTCCATGTACCGGGCGTAGCGCTGCTGGGCTTCGTAGTAGTTGTCGCGGGCCTCGTCGTGGAGGCGCTGGGTGAAGGCCAGGTCGTTGCGCGCCTTGTCGGTGCGGTACTGCGTGATGAACTCCTGCAGGTTGCGCATCACCGTGTCGGTCAGCGTCGCCGAGACGAGCGGGTCCTGCATGGTTACCCGCAGCGAGACGACCAGCGTCTTGCGGTCCACGCCCGCGGCGATGCGCTCGCGGGCGTGCGGACCGCCTCATCCTCCGCGCGCGCGTCAGGCGGAAGGGATCCGTTCCGGAGCCCGCGGGATGCGGCTCCTCCGTTGCGAAGAGGTGCCGGATCCCGCCGAGCAGCCGGAAGGGAAGCCCGAGGAGACGGTCCCACCAGGGAACGCGCAGCTCCTCGGAGACGTACTCCTCGACGGTCCAGCTCTTCTCCCCGTCGGCCGACGTGAGGCGTACGTCAAACAGGGCAGTCAGGAAAGGTACCGACTGCACGATATCCGGATAGAGCTCCGGAGAGACCGCATCCGCGGTGTTCAGGCTCCCCGTCTGGATCCCGGCCATCGAGGCCAGGGAGCTCAATCCGCCGAGATTCGGCCGCCCGGCCTGGATCTCGGGGGCCAGCTTGACCGTCGTGGTGTACTCGCGGGGGATGCTGAAGGCGATGACCAGGCCCGCAAGGGGCCCCGACGAGACACCCCGGACGATCAGGCGCCGCCCCTCCCAGAGCTTTTTGCAGCATCTCCAGCAGATCAATCCCGCATCCGCGGCTTCCGCGGTGCGGCGTGGCGTATCGATTTGCATGCGGGGTCTATTTCGAGAGGTTGGCAATCGTGGCGGCCATTGTTCCGATCGAGGCGGCCGAGGTGGCGAGGCTCATGACGGCCGGGAGGCTCAACCCCCTGCGCTCGCGCTTCGAGGGGATGACGATCTGGCAGCCCGGCTCGATGCGCGCCCTGCGGAGGCTGCGGACGCGGGCCACCGTGCCGTTCATGTAGACGATGTAGGCGCGGCAGCGCTTGGCGCGGAATCCGTAGCCGCCGGCCTGTCCCACGTAGTATTTCAGCGGCTTGCCCTGGAGGTAGAGCACCGTGTTGGGATACATCACCTCGCCCGAGATGCTCACCGTCGAGACATACTGGGGACGATCAGCCGGTCGTCCTCGCGCAGCACCAGGTCGTAGTCCGAGCCGGGGGGCTTCGAGCGCCCGGTCGAGCTCGATGCCGACCGTGTAGGTGTCGCCCAGCTGGAGCTTCTCCACGGCGAGCGAGTCGCCGCCCCTGCCGGTTCTGGAGCGCCACGCGGAGCGTCGTCTCGCGCACGGCGCGCTCCTCGTCGTTCATGCGGCGGATCAGCCGCGCACCGTGGGCATAGGCGTCGGGCGTGAGCCCTCCGGCCCGCCCGACGAGGTCCGAGAGGCGCTCGTTCTTGCGGATGAGCGTGTAGCGGCCCGGGAAGAGCACCTCGCCGTCGGCGGCGACCTGCTGCTGCTCCCGGTAGGCGGGGCTGCGGCGCACCTCCACGATGTCGTAGGGCAGGAGCACGAAGCCCGGCTCCCCGTCGACGATGAGCCCCTCGTTGAGGGCGAAGGAGTAGGTGCGCCCCAGCTCGCTCGACGGGGTCAGACTCCCGGGGTCCTTGATGCGGCGGGCGATGTCGATGCGGGCCCGTCGAGGCGCCGTCCAGAAGCCCTCCGGCCTCGACAACGAGGTCCTCGACCGTCATGTTCGCGGCGTAGGGATACGTTCCCGGCCGGGCCACCTCGCCGCCGATGGTGAGCGTCCCGCGCTCCTCGAGCTCCCCGATGCTCGGGAGGATCAGCACGTCGTTGCGCCGCAGCGCGACGTCGGGCACCTCGCCCGACATCACCCTGGCCAGATCCAGCGGCTCCATTTCGAGCGTCAGATCCTCGCGTTCGCGCAGCAGCAGGGCGCGTCCCGGGAAGGCGTCGCCGCGGAGCCCTCCGGCCCGGGCGATCAGTTCGCGGACGGTATGCAGCCCCGGGCCCAGTTCGTACATGCCCGGGCGGTCGACGGCTCCGCGCACCTCCACGCGGTTGGCGAAGCGGTCCAGCACCGACCCCACGGCGACGACATCGACGTCCTCGAGCATCCAGCCGGCATAGTCGGGTTCGCGGACGCTGAAGATCCGGTACTCGCCGCCCGTTTCGCGGATGACGCGCACCTCGTCGCTGTAGGCGTCGCCGCGGAACCCGCCGGCATACTCCATCAGGCGGCCCAGGCTCTCGCCGGGCTTCATCTCGTAGTACATCGGACGCTTCACCTTGCCCGTGATCTCGACGCGGATGCCGTAGGGCGGTACGACGATTGCATCGCCCTCCTCGAGGCGGATGCCGTCCTCCAGCCGTCCTTCGAGCAGCAGTTCGTAGAGATCCGCACGGGCCACCTCGCGGCCGCCCGCATGACGCGGATGTCGCGCAGGCTGCCGATCGGGGGTGATGCCCCGGCGCGGTAGAGGGCGTTGAAGAGCGTGGCCAGCGAGGAGAGCCGGTAGGTGCCCGGCGTGGCCACCTCGCCCAGCAGGTGCACCTGGATCGTGCGCAGCCGCCCCAGCGTTAGGCGCACCTCCGACGAGGGTTCGGCGCCCGTAACGCCGGCGTAGATCTGGCCGAAGACCTTGCGGAGCCGCTCGTTCGCCTCGCCGACCGTCAGTCCGTTCAGGTAGACCGGGCCGACCTGCTCGATCATGATGTTGCCCTCGGGGGATCTCCTCGCGGAGGCTCCGCTCGTTCTCGCCCCAGATGTCGATGATCACCTCGTCGCCGGGCCCCAGGCGGTAGCTCTCGGGCGTGGCCTGGTTCTCGTTGGGCTCGAACGTGAGGGCCGTCTCGCGGAAGATGTCGCGGCCGAAGAGCTCGACCCTCCGCCGCACGCGCCGCCGCGCCCCTGCCGCGCTGCTCTTCGCCGGGGTTGCCGCGCCCGTGCCGGAGGTGTCGGCCGCCTCCGGCGGCAGGGTTGCCTGCTGCCGGCTGCGGCGCTGCTCCTCGATGCCCTGCCCCGGGCTCTTCGCGCCGTGCTGCGCCGCGGCGCCGTAGGTCTGTTTCAGCCGCTCGGCCTGCTCGGGCGTTACGCCCCGGCCAGCAGCTCGCGGCCGATCTGCCGGTCGCTCTTGCCGGCCTGCCGGGCCTCGATGAGGTAGCGCACGGCGGCCTGGTCGCTCATCTGCGCCTGCGCCGGAACGCCCCCTGCCAGGAAGAACAGCAGCAGCGCCGGCCATCCGAAAATGGTTCGTATCATGTCTTGTTGGGTGTTTTTCGGGGGTGGAGGGGACGTGTTACATCCGGTCCATCAGCCGCTGCAGCCACAGCACGGGCCCCGTGCGCTCGACGTGCGAGAGGTGCCCCAGGCGGTGCAGCCTGCGGAAGAGCCGTCCCGGGCTTGAGCCGCCGCAGCGGGTAGATGCCCGTGGTGATGATGACGCCCAGAAAAAGCACGAGATAGAGGCTGCAGGTCGATCGGGGCGCCGGCGGCGTAGGCGGCCCACCAGGCCAGCACGACGAGCAGGTTGAGGTCAGGATGACCGCGGTGGTCCCCGGCGTGCGAGAATCCCAGCGAGATGAAGAGGTGGTGCAGGTGGGTCTTGTCGGGCCGGAAGGGGGAGCCGCCGCGCAGGATGCCGGGCGCACATGACGCGCAGCGTGTCGAAGACCGGGAAGGCCAGGACGGCCAGCGTGAAGGGATGAGCCCCATGTTCCGGTCGACATGGCGTTCGCAGGGCGTGCCGTCCTGGAGGGTCCGGATCACGAAGATCGCGATGACGATCCCCAGCACGAGGGTTCCGCCGTCGCCGATGAACATCTTCGAGCGCTTGCCGTAGACGTTGTGCAGGAAGAAGGGGATAAGAGGGCCCCGACCGAGACGGCGGCGAGGGTCGCCATCGAGGTGTCGCCCGCGCGGTGGAAGAGCCACCCGAACATGACGCAGGCCATGATGCAGTAGCCCGACGAGAGCCCGTCCACGCCGTCGATCAGGTTGATGGCGTTGATGATCCCCCACGGCGGCGAAGAGGGTCAGCGGCACGGCGACTCCGGTGGGGATGGCATTGAGCCCCAGAGTCCGTGGAAGTCGTTGAGCAGGTAGCCGCCGATGCCGGCCAGGCAGAGCACCGTGAGGATCTCGATCACCAGACGGACGTGGGGCGAGAGGCCCAGGATGTCGTCGATCGTGCCCGTGTAGAGCATGACGGTCATGGCCATGACGACGACCAGCATGTCGGCATCGGCCTCGAAGAGGCTCGAAACGCCGATGCCCGTGATGCCGCCCAGGAAGACGCAGATCCCGCCCAGGATCGGGATGGGGGTCCCGCTGCAGCTTGCGGGCGTTGGGGACATCGACGATATCCTTCAGCCGGGCGATGCGGACCATCGTCGGGTGGGCGATGGCGACGCACAGCAGCGCCGTGAGAAACGGCAGCAGTATGGTTTGTGCGAAGGTGCGATCCCATGTGAGCGCTTGGATTCGGACGCTCCGCCCGGGGAGGGGCGGCGTCCGGTGAAACAACGGAATAATAGGGTGCCTTCGGGGTCTCCGGTCAGGAATCTTCTCGATCTGCGAGAGGCGCGCAGCGAGGTCGTGGCGACGGCCGCGATGCCCTCGATCGAGACGGCGACGCGGCATTCGCGGGTCTGCCGGATCCGGGCAGGATCCCCTCGACCCCGGCGAAGAGCCCCCTCCGTGATGCGCACGCGGTCGCCCTTTGCGAGAGCCGCCTCCCGAAGGGGCGAGGTAGAGCGGCTGCGCCTCGATCCGCCCGGCGACGGCCATGAAGTGGCGCATTTGGACCTCGGGAACGGTCATGGGGCGGTGCAGCCTCGTCGGTCTGCATCACATAGCGGAGCATCGGCAGGCGGAAGGTCTTCAGCTCGTCGATCACCCGCTTGGTCGTGCGCACGAAGATGTAGTTGTGCAGGGGCCGCCTCGCGGACCGTGCAGTAGCGGCCCCCTGCGGTCGCGGCGCCGGACCATGCGTTCGGGGACGAAGGTCTCGATGCCGAGGTGCAGCAGGGCCTCCTTGGTCGGAAGCTCCCGCTGGTAGGTAACGCGCAGGACATACCAGGCTCCCCTGTGGGTCGATCATGGCAACGGATTTTCGGTTTTGGAGGCCGGGGTGTCTGAACGGAGGATTTTTTTCGCGGCGGACATTCCCCGGGGACGTCGATCCCCGTATAATTCTCGGAAAATCAACTGTTTGCACATCTTCCACGCGGAAGAATCCCTCTCGGATACGCCGCATCTCCTTTCGGCCGGAGCGGCGGCGTGGAACAAATGTAAAAAAAAAACGAACAGCCAAACATTTCCCGGGGATAAAAAATGCACACAATAATTTGAAAGTCAATAAGTTGTGTGTTTCGTCGCGGGACGTTTCCCGCCCGGTTCGCCGGGTGGGCGGAACGGCCCCGGCCGTGGCGGAAACGGATTTATGAATGGCCGGATCGGGCGGTGCGGAGCGGTGTGCAGCCGTCGTGAAACGCACCGAAAAAAGAGAGGAACCGGGTTTTCCGGCTCCTCTCGGCGGGTTTTTCCGCGGGGCGGGTTCGCTCCGCGGCTATTTTTTGTTGTAGTTGTTCATCGTCATGGCGCATCCGACGGTTGCAAACGAGCGGATGGCCTCGGTGAAGAGCTTGAGCCGCTCGGGCATGGCCCGGAGCTCCTCGTCGGTCCACTCGCCGAGGACATACTCCACCTGGTGTCCCCGGGGGAAATCGCCGCCCACGCCGAAGCGCATGCGGGCGAACTCCTCCGTTCCGAGCAGTTCGGAGATGTTTTTCAGTCCGTTGTGCCCTCCGGCGCTCCCCTTCGGGCGCAGGCGCAGCGTGCCGAAAGGCAGCGGCGATGTCGTCCGAAACGACGAGCAGATTCTCCGGCGGAATCTTCCCGGCGTCCATCCAGTAGCGGACGGCCTTGCCCGAGAGGTTCATGTAGGTCGAGGGCTTTCAGCAGCAGCAGCGTGCGGCCCTTGTACCGGACTTCGGCCCACGTCGCCGTAGCGCACGGTGGTAAAAACAGCGTTGGACGCCTCTGCGGGCGTCCAACACGTGAAACCGATGTTGTGACGGGTTTCGGCGTACTCCATGCCGATATTCCCCAGCCCAACAATGAGGTATTTCATCGTCTACGGGCGACTATTTCGCGGCAGCGGCATCGGCACCGCGCGACGCACGGGTTACGCGAACGGCGCAGACGGCGGTCGTAGCCGGGGGGTGATGAACTTCAGGTTCTCGAACTCGAGGTCGCCGACGAAGATGGTCTTGCCTACGCCCAGTTCCGTAACGTCCACGACGATTTCGTCGGGAAGGTTCTCGACCAGTGCGCTGACGACCAGTTTGCGGGCCGACAGAGCCGAGCTTACCGCCGACCTTCACGCCCTCGGCGTTGCCGGTCAGGCGTACCGGAATGGCGATCGATACGGGCTTGCCCTCGGCGATGCGGTAGAAATCCAGGTGGAGGATCTCCTCGCGTACGGGGGGTGGAACTGTGCCTCACGCAGTACGGCCTGCTCTTTCTTGCCCTCGAAGTCGAACTCTACGATGTAGGAGTTCGGGGTGTAGATCAGGGGTTTGATCTCGCGGGGGTCTACCGAGAAGGTCTCGGTTTCGCCGTTGCCGCACAGTACGCAGGGGACCAGGCCCTCGCGGCGAATCGCCTTGGCGGCCTTCTTGCCGAATTCGGCACGTTTTACGGCCTTGACTGAAATGGTTTTCATGGTGTTGTGAAGTTTTAAAGTGTTACCTGCGGCGGTTCTCAATGCCCGCGGCGCGGAGGCGCGTATCCGGCCTTTCCGCGGGCGTGCATCCCAATTCCGCCTGTTTCGGGTGCAAAGATAGCCAAATTCTTCAGAATGAAAAAACTGGACGTGAAAATTCGTTCGGGCGGGGATTTTTTCCGCCGCGGCCCGCGCCGCATCTCCGCGCGCACCGTTCATCGCTTCTGCGCCGCATCTCCGCGCGCGCCGTTCTTCGGTCCCGCGCCGTTCATCGCTTCCGCGCGCCGTTCTTCGGTCCCGCCGTCCGCTTGTCCGGGGGCCTTCCCGGGGTTCCGGCGGGTGGAAATTCCCTTTTTGCTATATTTGTCCAAAATCGCTTCGGAATCTGCGGTGTGCGGCGGCGGCTCCGGCCCGTGCCGCCGTTTTGCCGCCCTTCCGGAGAGAAACCGCACCGCACCCATGAAAAAAACGATTGCCGCCCTGCTGCTGCTTGCCGCGACGGCCGCCTCCGCACAGACTCCCTTTGGCAGGATCCCGCCGTCTTCAACGTGAACGGCGAGAGCCGCCGCACGGAGATCATCTTCCACCCGACGCGCGGCGCGGCGCTCACCCTCCCCTTCGAGCGGGCGCCAATTACCGCTCGCTCGACGGCGAATGGCGCTTCCGCTACTTCGATTCGCCCGGGCAGCTGCCCGCCGGCATCACCGCGACGACCGCCTCCGAGGCGGCCGCCTGGGACACGATCCGCGTCCCGGGCAACTGGGAGGTGCAGGGGCACGGCACGCCTATCTACGTCAATACGGTCTACGAGTTCGCGCCGGTCGATCCGCAGCCTCCGCAGCTGCCCGAGGCGACGCCCGTGGGGGTCTATTTCCGTACGTTCCGCGTCCCCGACGCGTGGCGCGGCCGCACGGTCTATCTCAACCTGGGCGGCGCGAAGTCCGGCGTGTACGTCTATGTGAACGGCCGCGAGGCGGGCTATTTCGAGGATTCGAAAAATGCCGTGCGCTACGACATCACCCCCTTGCTGCGCGAGGGCGACAACGACCTGGTGGTCAAGATCTACCGCTGGAGCACGGGGTCGTGGCTCGAGTGCCAGGACTTCTGGCGCATGAGCGGCATCGAGCGCAGTGTCTATCTTTCGAGCGAGCGGCGCCCGACGGGCTTCGACTTCGAGGTGGTCTCGACGCTCGACGAGGGGCTGCGCGACGGACTCTTCGAGCTGCGTCTTGCGGCCGACTCCGCCTGCCGCATCGACTGCGCCTACGAGCTGCTCTCGACGCCGGCGGACGTGCGGTGCTCTCGGGGAGCGGCACCCTTGCCGGGGCCTGCCGCTTCGCGGGGCGGGTGCCCGACGTGCGGCCGTGGTCGGCGGAGCATCCCGCGCTCTACACGCTGCTGCTTTGCGTGGACAGGGGGAGATGCGCGTTTCAACGTGGGCTTCCGCCGCTTCGAGATCACCGACGCCGAGCGGCCCGACTCCGCGGATCGTCCCTGCCGCGTCCTGCTAAACGGGCAGCCGGTGAAGTTCAAGGGGGTCAATTACCACGAACACAACCCCTGGACGGGCCACTACCTCACGCGCGAGCTGCTTCTGGAGGATCTCCGGCTCATGCGCCGCGCCAACATCAACGCCATCCGCACGAGCCACTACCCGCTGCCGCGCTTCTTCTACGAGCTGTGCGACAGCCTCGGCTTCTACGTCTATTCGGAGGCCAACATCGAGTCGCACGGCATGGGCTACGACCTCACGCGCACGCTGGGCAACCGCCGCGCGTGGTACCCCGCGCATCTGGACCGCATCCTAAACATGTACCTGCGCACGCGCAACTACCCCTGCGTGGCGATCCTCTCGCTCGGCAACGAGGCGGGCAACGGCTACAACTTCTACCGTGCCTACGAGGAGCTGGAGCGGCGCGAGCAGGCGGGCGGGCATGCACCGCCCGATCTGCTACGAACGGGCCGTACGGGAGTGGAACACCGACATGATCGTGCCGCAATACCCCTCGGCGGCGTGGTTCCGCCGCATGGGTGAGCAGGGCGCGGACCGTCCGGTCTGCCCTCGGAATACGCCCCATGCGATGGGCAACTCGACCGGGTCGCTCGACCTGCAGTGGGAGGCGATCTACGCCTGGCCGAACCTGCAGGGCGGCTTCATCTGGGACTGGGTCGATCAGGGCCTTGCCGCGCGGAATGCCGCGGGCGAGCCCCTTCTGGGCCTATGGCGGCGACTACGGCGATCGCACGCCGAGCCAGGGCAATCTTCCTCTGCAACGGCATCGTGAGCCCCGACCGGCGGCCGCACCCCGCGCTGACGGAGGTGGCCTACGTCCACCAGCCGATCGCCATCACCTCCGCCGACCCCGCGACGGGCCGCTTTACGATCTTCAACCGCCACTACTTCACCGACCTGGGGGCTATGAACTTCGCTACCGGGTTTCGACCCACGGGCGGACGCTCCGCCGGGGCGTGCTGCACCTCGACACGGCTCCCCAGAGCGGCGAGGCCTTCACCGTGGCGCTGCCCCCGCCTGCCGGAGGGCGCCGCTGCTGGATCGACTTCGACCTGGCGACACGCGATGCCGATCCGCTCCGCGCGGCCGGGACGGTCGTCGCCACCGAACATTTCGCCCTGCAGGCCCCGACGCGGGCGGCCTATGCGGAGAAAGGGCCGCTGCGAGGTGGCGGAGAACGACACGCTCATCCGGATCTTCTCGCCCCGCGTGGAGCTTTGCTTCGACAAGCGGCAGGGTGCCGTAACCTCCTGCCGGATCCGCGGCCGCGAGCTCTTTGCCGACGGCTTCGGCTTCCGCCCCAACTTCTGGCGCGCCCCGAACGATAACGACTACGGCAACGGCATGCCCTGCCGCGCGCAGTGCTGGAAAGAGGCGAGCCGCGACTTCCGCGCCACGGCGCGCGTTGCGGCGGGTCCCGCGGGCGGCACGCTCCTCGAAGCGGACTACGCGCTGTCGTCGGGCAATCCCTGCACGATGGCCTGCACGGTCTATCCTTCGGGCATCGTGGCCGTGGAGCTGCGCCTCGGGGGCGTCGCCTCCGACACCCCCGACCGACATCCCCGCGTCGGCGTGCGGATGCGCCTGCCCGCCGCGGCCGGGGCCTTCCGCTACTTCGGCCGGGGTCCCGCGGAGAACTACTGGGACCGCTGCGCCGGCAGTCGCCCGGGCGAATACCGCTCGACGGCCTCCGCGGAGTACTTCCCCTATGTCCGGCCCCAGGAGTGCGGACATCACACCGACTGCACGGAGCTCACCCTCGGCGGGGTAACGTTCGTGGCCGACAGCCTCTTCGAATTCAACGTCCTGCGCAATGCCGTGGAGGATTTCGACTCCGAGGAGGCCGTCGCGTGTGACTACCAGTGGCTCAACTTCACGCCCGACGAGGAGCACGACCCCGCCGAGGCGCGCAACCGGCTGCCCCGCCAGCACCATATCGACGACATCTCACCGCGCGATTTTGTCGAGGTGT
>VOFC01005876.1_pt1 | contig 36406 bp, 77 predicted proteins | sample 5384161 | NCBI WGS metagenome assembly VOFC01 (sample SAMN12384722, study PRJNA508395) | human gut metagenome | isolation source: healthy gut B | host: Homo sapiens | reverse complement strand
GTTCTCATCTGTCCGCCCGCGCTGACATGCACTTGCTTTACGATGTTGCCATGCGAATCCAGTATGCAGTACTGCGAGCAAGATAAGTACCATCGTCTTCGTATGTCCATATTGGTGGCGGTACTGCCTGTTTTGCGGGTCGGTTTCGGTAATCTTGCGGCCGGTCAACGCCCCCTGCGCGTTGTGCGTTCCTCCAATACGTTTCAGTCGCATCGCCGCGGTAGTAATACGTCGATATGCCGCCATAGTCATCGGTTTCCATACGGATAAGCCGACCCTGTTCATCATACTGGCAAACCGGGTCCCGCTTTTCCGCCCTGACCGAAGAAATACCGCGCCGATGTATTGCCGATGTACACATCACGGCTGCTGCCGACCGATGCCAGCTTGCCGAATGTCGTGCGCGACCAAATCTCGCGGTTCTGTGCATCGTATCCGGTGACAGTGTAGGTCGGGTCGCCCTCACCGAAGTCCATAACGCACTGCTCGATGCGTTCCGCCGGTGCGACCCACGGCAGCAGCCACCAGTTGTCCGCCGTCGGACGCATATATGGCCTGCAAGCCGTTGAGCGTTAGCGCCCCGAAAATCCGCCATGGCAGGCGGCAGCTCGCCGTCAACATTCCCACACGTTTGAGCAGATCTTTGTTCATAAAACCCGCCTTTCTCTATCAATTGTCCTGCCTGTCTTATCTGGTTTCAGTATAGCATAAATTTTTCCGGAAGGATATATCTCTTTGCATTTTGAAGCAGAAATGTATCATGCAGCGGCAAAAATCGTTTGTCTGCGCCCGGTTGGCGACGGTGCCGGGAGCACTCCCCTGCGGTTGCGCGTGGCAGATGAATTTACAGGTGCCGTCCGCGGGCCACCGGACCACCGAGTTGCGCAACACGGGTATCCCCAGGGACCTTCTCTTGCCTTTCGGGCACTCCGGATAATGTTGCGCCTTGCCTAAAGCAAACCGCATGTGTAGCAGTAAAGTATCTGGCATTGAGAATAGGTAGGGAAATGGGCTACTGTGCGCCCACGAAAGAAAAAATCCTCTGCCGTTCCCCTATAGTCTCAGTTCTGCAAATTTCGCCGTGCTATCTCAAAAGGAAACGGGATTCAAAAGTGGAAACCTTGGTGTCCATCCCTTTGCCCCCGTGAATTTGCGGCGGGCCTGCGCTCCGCAGCATAATCCACGATTAAAGCGCAAAAAATCCCGCAGAGAAAACCTCTGCGGGATTTGATATGCTATTTCAGCAAGCGTTTTTGCGCGATCTTACGCCTCGGGGCGTACAGATCGCCAGGCGCTTCAGGTGAGCGTAACGCTTGGTAGACTCTGCACCTCGGAACGCTCGAACAGGCCCTCTGCACGGTCAAGGAATACTGGTCAGTGCGGAGTAACGAACCTCGCCCATCATGAACTTGCGGTAATCCTCGGTCTTGGGCTCCTTGGACTCCAGAATGAACGGGTTCTTGCCTCGTCCAGCCAGCGCTGGGTTGAAGCGGAACAGGTTCCAGTAACCGCAGTCAACAGCCTTAAACCTCGGTATCGAATACCATAACGTTTACGTCCTTGCCGGATGCCAGAACGCCGATGATCCAGGACCGCCGAAACCGATATCGTATGCCCAGCCGTCGCCGCCGAAGATCCAAACGGACTTCTTAGCGAGGTATTCCTTGTGAGCCAGAACATCCTTGCAGTCCGGGCAGCCTGCTGCTGCGCCCTTTTCGAGCTCTGCAACCAGTGCCTTTGCCGGCTCAGCGTTAGCAGCGCCGTTGTCCTTGGTATCCATGAAGCTGTTAACAGCGTTCTTGAAGCTGTCGGTAGCGTTCTCAGAGCCAGCCATAACCTCGAGCTTGGAGATCGGGCGCTCACGGAGAGCTTCCTGACCATAGTACATGCCAAGACCGTGCTCTGCGTTATCCTCGAACAGGAGTTAGCCCATGCCGGACCGTGGCCGTTTGCATCAACGGTGTACGGGGAGGTAGCAGCCAGGCCGCCCCAAATGGACGAACAGCCAGTAGCGTTGGAGATGTACATGCGGTCGCCGCAAACCTGGTGATCAGGCGGGCATAAGCGGTCTCGGCGCAGCCTGCGCAGGAACCGGAGAACTCGAGCAGCGGCTTCTTGAACTGCGAATCCTTTACGGAGTTCGTGGAGATCATGTCGGCCTTCTCAGGAAACCTTTTTGCTACGCAGTAATCAATACATCCTGCTGAGCAGCTTCCTCTGCCTGCGGTACCATCTTGAGCGAATTGGTCGGGCAGACGCCGATACATACGCCGCAGCCCATGCAGTCCAGCGGAGATACAGCCATGGTGTATTTGTAGACGCCCTTGCCCTTGCCTGCCTTGATGTCAACCAGCTTGGTGGAAGCCGGTGCAGCAGCAGCCTCTTCTTCGGTCAGTGCAAACGGACGAATGGTAGCGCATGCGGGCAGACGTAAGCACACTGGTTACACTGAACACAGGTAGCCTCGTTCCACTGCGGAACAGTAACTGCTACGCCGCGCTTCTCGTAAGCAGCTGCGCCGTGCTCGAAAAGGAGCCGTCAACATGCTCGCCTGCGAATGCGGATACCGGCAGGGAGTCGCCGTCCATGCTGCCGATCGGCTCCATAACGTTGTTGACCATCTTGACAACTTCCGGACGGCCCTGCAGGAGCCTCGCGGGATCAGCCTCGTCCTGTGCGTCAGCCCAGTCCAGCCGGTACGTCGATCTTCTGGTATGCGGTAGCGCCGATGTCGATAGCCTTGTGGTTCATATCAACGATGTCCTGGCCCTTCTTCAGGTAGGACTTGGTAGCAGCGTCCTTCATGAACTGGATAGCCTGCTCGCTCGGCATTACCTTAGCCAGTGCGAAGAAGGCAGACTGCAGGATGGTGTTCGTGCGGTTGCCCATGCCGATCTCGATAGCGAGGTCGATAGCGTTGATGGTGTAAAGCTGAACGTCGTTCTTAGCAATGTAACGCGCTTCTCCGGAAGCTGCCAGATGCTTGCTCAGCTCTTCCGGAGACCACTGGCAGTTGATGAGGAATACGCCGCCCGGCTTAACGTCACGCACGATCGGGAAGTGCTTGGTGATGTAGGACGGGTTGTGGCATGCTACGAAGTCAGCCTTGTTGATGTAGTAAGGAGAACTTGGATCGGCTTGTCGCCAAAACGCAGATGCGAAACGGTTACGCCGCCGGTCTTCTTGAGTCGTACTGGAAGTAAGCCTGTACGAACTTGTCGGTGTGGTCACCGATGATCTTGATGGAGTTCTTGTTCGCACCAACGGTACCGTCGCCGCCGAGACCCCAGAACTTGCACTCGGTCGTGCCTTCTGCTGCGGTGTTCGGTGCCGGCTTCTCCTCGAGGGACAGGTAGGTAACGTCGTCGTTGATGCCGAGGGTGAACATCTTCTTCGGCTCTGCCTTAGCCAGCTCCTCGTATACAGCGAATACGGAGGACGGGGGGCGTATCCTTGGAACCCAGACCGTAACGGCCGCCGGTTACTCCTTATCGGTGATGCCTGCATCAGCCAGAGCGGTAACAACGTCCATGTAAAGCGGCTCGCCCTGGGAGCCCGGCTCCTTGGTGCGGTCGAGGACTGCGATCTTCTTTAGCGGTCTCCGGGATAGCTGCGATCAGCTTGTCAGCACGGAACGGACGGTACAGGCGAACCTTTAACCAGGCCGACCTTCTCGCCGTGTGCGTTCAGGTAATCGATAACTTCCTCTGCAACGTCGCAGATGGAGCCCATAGCGATGATAACGCGGTCAGCGTCAGCAGCGCCGTAGTAGTTGAACAGCTGGTAGTTGGTGCCGAGCTTGGCATTTACCTTGCCCATGTACTCCTCAACGATGCCCGGAACAGCTTCATAGAACTTGTTTGGAAGCCTCGCGGTGCTGGAAGAATACGTCGCCGTTCTCGTGAGAGCCGCGCATCATAGCGGATGCTCCGGGTTCAGTGCGCGCTTGCGGAATGCTTCAACAGCATCCATGTCGCACATTTCCTTCAGATCCTCGTAATCCCAAACCTGGATCTTCTGGATCTCGTGGGAGGTACGGAAGCCGTCGAAGAAGTTGATGAAGGGAACGCGGGACTTGATGGTAGCCAGATGCGCTACTGCAGACAGGTCCATGACCTCCTGCGGGTTGGTCTCAGCCAGCATAGCGAAACCGGTCTGGCGGCAAGCCATAACGTCGGAATGGTCGCCGAAGATGTTCAGTGCATGAGATGCAACGGTACGAGCGGAAACGTCGAATACACAAGGAAGCTGCTCGCCTGCGATTTTATACATGTTGGGGATCATGAGGAACAGTCCCTGAGATGCTGTAAAGGTTGTTGTGAGAGCACCAGCTGCAAGGGATCCGTGAACAGCACCTGCTGCACCAGCCTCGGACTGCATTTCGATTACCTTAACGGTAGTACCGAAAATGTTCTTCTGACCTGCGGCAGCCCACTGGTCAACGCTGTCTGCCATGGGGCTGGACGGGGTGATCGGATAGATACCCGCAACTTCGGTAAACGCGTACGATACGTGCGCGGCCGCAGTGTTGCCGTCCATGGACTTCATCTTTCTTGCCATGTTGATGTCCTCCTATAAAAAATTATAATTCTCAATCGGAATTAAAGCCCTCGTTTTGGTGTATTTTAACCTAAACTAAGCCTTACCTGCCCCTTCATTGTAGCACTCACGCACAAAGTTGTAAACAGTAAATGTACTATTTTCCGCACTATTTTTCAAATTTTGATAAGATGTTTCATATTATGAAACGCATGCAAACTTTTTATCATGGAATTTCTGTGTTTTTTCCGTGTTTTTATTGCGTAATCTGATGACACATAGTATAGTATCAGATGTATAGTTATCTGTTATGCTCATACGTATCGGAGGGGGGGGGCATGGTATCTCGCGTATTCTCCGCAGGACTGAGCGGCATTGACGGCTACATTGTCACCGTCGAGTGCTTCCTCTCCGGCGGACTTCCGCGGCTGGATGTCGTCGGTCTGCCGACCGGCGCGGTATCGAAGCCGGAGAGCGCGTCCGTGCCGCCGCAAAGGCCTGTGCCTTTGACTGGCCCGTGTCCCGACTCACCGGCAACCTCGCACCTGGCCGACACCAAAAGGCAGGAACAGCATACGATCTGCCTTTCTGCTTTCCATTCTGGCGGCGCCGGCGAGATCGACGCACCGCCGCAACGCTCTTTCTTCGGAGAGCTTTCGCTGACCGGAGAGCTGCGCCCTGTCTGCGGTGCGCTTTCCATGGCGCTCGCCCTGCGCGTGATGCCGGTTTCAAAACCGTATTCGTTCCGGCGGCCAAACGCCGCCGAAGGCATCCTATGCGCTTCCAGTGTGACCGTCTTTCCGATCCGTACTTAAATGAGCTGCTCGGACATTTGAACGGCAGAAGACGCTCACGCCGTGTGCGCCTCCCCCCGAGCCCGAACCGCAGGACGATGCGCTGGACTTTGCGCATGTGCTCGGTCAGCACGCGGTCAAACGCGCGCTGGAGGCCGCGGCTGCAGGCGGACACAACGTCCTGCTTTTCCGGACCGCCCGGCCCGGGCAAGAGCATGGCTGGCCAAGCGGTTTCCACCATCCTGCCGCCGCTGTCCGACGAGGAACGGCTGGAGGTTATCCGTGTCTGGTCCGCCATCGGCAGAGCGACAGGAGGCCGTCGAACGCCGAACGGCCGTTCCGCAGCACCGCACCATAATTCCTCGGCCAACGGCGGGCGGCGGTTCGGGTGCAGCAGGCCGGCTGCCCGTCCCCGGCGAGATCACGCTCAGCACCGCGGGTGCTGTTTCTCGATGAGCTTCCGGAATTCCGGCGCGATGCGCTCGAAACCCTGCGCCAGCCGATGGAGGACGGAAAGCTACCATCGCCCGTCGCCGGTCAGGTGACGTATCCGGCACGGTTTCAGCTCATTGCCGCGATGAATCCCCTGCAAATGCGGCTGGTACGGCACGGAACGCTGCACCTGCACCAAGGCTGCCGTGCAGCAGTATTTTGCGCCGTCTGTCCGTGCCGCTGCTCGACCGCATCGACCTCCAGATTGCCGTGCAGCCGGTCGAGTATGAGGCGCTTGCCGCACGAGCCAACACAGGAGGAAACTCTGAGACCATCCGTGCCCGCGTGCTCGCCGCGCAGCGGCAGTATACCCGGCAGGGCGAGGACGTTCTGCAACGCCGCCATTCCGCCTCGCTTCGCGGAGTTCTGTCCGCTGACCGACGAGGCGTCTGCCGCTTTCCGCCGCGCCTTCGAGCGGCTCGGTCTGACCGCCCGCGCCCATGACCGCATCCTGCGCGTCGCGCGCACGATCGCGGACCTCGCTGAAAGCGACACCATCGCCGCCGAGCATATCGCCGAGGCCATCCAGTACCGCACGCTCGACCGCATGGCAAATTTTTGAGTAATATATTATAATGTATAAAGGAGTATCATGAACAGCTTTTTTCGCGTTTGACCTCTACGGCACCTTTTAGACCGGTTTTGAATACCGCGCTCGCGGTATTCGTCATCTGCCTGCTCATTCGAAAGAAATAGCTCCGCCGGTCGAAATAACCGGCCATTCTCCCCCACAAAAGGACATTCATCGTGATACAGAAACACTGCTGGGAATGCGGCGCAGCACTCATCGAAAAAAGCCGCTCGAGGGCGAAGGCATCGTGCCCTTCTGCCCCGTCTGCGGCGAATACCGCTTTCCCGGGCCAACGCGGCGGTCAGCATGATCGTCGTGGACGAAAACACCGGCCGCATCCTGCTCATCCAGCAGTACGGCAGACCGAGCTATATCCTCGTCGCCGGTTATATCAACCGCGGCGAGAGTGCCGAGATGCCGTCCGACGCGAAATCCTCGAGGAGACCGGTCTGCACGCCGGCCGTATCCATTTCAATCGCACCCGGTTCTTCGAGCCGTCCAACACGCTCATGTGCAACTTCACCGCCTTCGTCCCCGACGCGGAGCGCATTCACGTGAACCGCGAGGTCGACCGCTTCCGCTGGTTTTCCCCGGTAGAGGCGCGCGCGAATATCCGCCCGAACAGCCTTGCCGCCGCTTTCTGGATGCGTGGCTGGATGAAAACGACCTGTAAATTCGATAAAATAGACATTCCCCCGGCGTTTTGTTGTTGAAATATTCTCTGTTTGATGATATAATGCTAATATGTATATGCAGACATTTCTTTTTCGGTCTGCGTGCAGCCGTTGCTCAAGCCGGCGTGTGCGTGCACGCACCGGAGTTATCCACAATCCGTGTGGATAAGTTTGTGGAAACTGTGAATAAATCTATATTTTTTCACAAATTCGACACAAAAGCCCATTAAACTATATACATATAATACAGAAATTAACACAGGAATTTACAGGAGGTCTTCCTATGCCATACCACTTTGTTCGCCGCGCAGGCGTTCTGGCTCTCGCGGCGACTATGGTCGTGCCGCAGGCCGGTGCGCTCTCCGACGTTTCGAGCTGGGCGCAGGAGGATATCGCTGCGGCACAGCAGGCAGGCCTTATGCCGACCTCGCTTGCAGACAGCGCCGCCCGTGAGGAGATCACGCGCGCCGAGTTCTGCGCGCGATTGCCGTCAAGGCCTACAAGCAGCTGACCGGCAAGGCGGTCTATGCCTCAGGTCAGAAGTTCTTCCGCGACACCGACGACGCCAAACGTAAACGCCGCCTATTCGCTCGGTCTGGTAAGCGGCCGCGCTGGCTTTTTCGACCCGAACGCGAGCATCGAGCGTCAGGATCTGTGCGTCATTCTCAACAACATCCTCGACAAGGCCGGCATTGACGCGCCGGAGATCGCGGGCGACGCCTGCGTCGAGGATTATGACGACGTCAGCACGATCAAGTCCTACGCCGTCGATCCGGTCGTCCGCATGGTGGATTACACCATCGTAAACGGCATTTCGGACGGCTCGGGCAGTGCGCATCTCTCCCCGTCCGGCACCGCGACGCGCGAGCAGGCCGTTATCATGGCCAACCGTTTCTGCAGCGAGTTCGAAAACCTCTCGCCGAACAAGTCCGAGGTCGTTACCACCAAGCCGAACACGACGGTCAGCACGCCGAACAACCTCTGGAACACCCTGAGCACGATCATTCCGACGATAAGATGACGTTCGTCTACGGTCCGGGCGGCTCGAAATACACCTCCGCCGAGGAGGCCGAGGCACACATGGTTGAAATCGCGGTTCCGGTATGGCGTCTCCAGTCGGACGGCACCAAGACCACCGGCACGGCTTACTTACAGGTCAATGCCCGCTGTCCGCGATCTACAAGGCGATCTTCGAGGAGATCTACAACGGCGACGAAAAGTTCCCGATCAACGACGTCGGCTGCTATTCGTGGCGTACCGGCGAGCATTCGCAGGGCACCGCGGTAGACATCAACCCGAACGAGAACATGGAGGCAACCATCAACGCCGACGGCTCGCTTACCCCCCTGACCTGCGGCACGCACTGGACGCCGTACACCGACCCGTTCTCCATTCCCTGAGGGCGGCGACGTTTACAACGCCTTCACCAAGTACGGCTTCGCCTGGGGCGGCAACGCCTGGCACAGCAAGCGCGACTACATGCACTTCAGCTACTTCGGCAAATAAAGAATTTCGAAAAGACTGCTTTATGCAGTCTTTTCTTTTGAAAAAAGCGCGCCCCGGCCAGAAGGCCGGGCGCTGATAACGAATCAATTCGCGATTTTTGTACATTCATTATTATTCAGGCTTTTTTGAAGTGTCAAAAATCAACGGGCATCCAAACATGGTAGACAACCCCATTTTTCTTCACAACCGCTTGTTTGTCACCAGTCTTAACAGCAATATAGTTTTTCGCATGGTTATCATATCTGCCAGAGAAATAAATATATGCGACAGCGCCATTGATCTATCGAAAAGAGTTTTCAAAACACTCCTTGAAACATAAAGGCGATTACAGGTTTCCATGATTACATTGCTGCGTTCTTTACTCAATATATCTTCGATTTGTGCGGTTTTTTCTCATTAGAAGCCAAGAATCAATCCGCAAAGGTTCGGTATTTTGAAACATATTCCTGTGTGGAAAATAAAAAAATACCAGATAAGAAAAAGCAGCATAATAACAGTCGTTTGAAACTGGTGAAATTTTTTATCTGTTTTCGATGCAGCAAAGCGCAAGTGAAAAAAACAATGATTATCCAGCAGATGAGCGCACATATACAAAGTATCATACTCTTTTCCTGCCTCACTTAATAATATCTGAAGAATTCAGCATATCGTCCAGCCTTTGTTTGATCTCAGTGTACTGCACCGCCGAACGGTAGGTTGAACTTTCAGCAGCGCTTTCATAGAAGTTGAAAAACGGCTCTTATCGCAATGGCCGGGCGCTTTTCCTGCAAAATTTCCGTTTTATCGCAGGGAAGCCGAGCGAGCGGATGATCGGCGGCCCTTTGCCTGTCCCTTGCAGATAGAGAAAAAGCAGATGATGCGGACAACGAACAGGACAGCATAGCAGATGCCGCAGGCTACCGGAATAAGAAAGGTCCAGAAAAGCACCGCGCTGATGATGCCGAGCAGGATGTCAACGACCGTAAACTTGAGCGACTGACGGACATGGAAGCCTGCATACGGCGAGCTCTGGCTGCCGAGCAGGGCGATGATAACGCCTGCCGCGCCGAGCAGATAGCACAGCATGGCGATAACCTTGTTATCGGAAATATCCTTCACATCAAATTCCGCCGTATGGTCATACCGGGTCGAAATGGTACGCCGGCTGCTGCCAGTTATTCGGCTGCTGCCAGTTGTTCTGCTGTCCCCCGTTCGGCTGCTGCGGATTTTCGTGCGGCGCGCCGCCGCCGAAGCTCATGCCGCAGGTTTGACAGAATAAATCCGTATCGTTCATCTGAGAACCGCATTTTGGACATACTTTCATGTTTTTTCTCCCTCCTTTTTATGGTCTCGAGTGGGTTCTTGCTGCTTCCATTATATTCTCCGTGCCCTTCATTTGCAAGAGCGCAGAGAATTTTTCCGGCTTTTCCCTGTGCACCCGTCCGCTCCCCTGCCCCTGCCGCATATCTCCTCGCAAAATCCGCATTATTTTCTGTTCACTGTAAATACTACCACCATAACAACAGAACTACCGTAAATGGGAGGCAGAACAGCGTGAAAGCAACCGGAATTGTGAGGAGGATCGACGATCTCGGCCGCGTCGTCATCCCAAAGGGAGATCAGAAGAACCCTGCGTATCCGCGAGGGTGACCGCTGACAGCGGCGGCCGAACGGTTCTTGCGCGATGAGCGAGCTGACAGGGAGAATGGGCTGAAGTGATACATAACGGTACCGCGCAGCGGGAGCTGCGGCGCTTTGCGGAACGGATGCGGCATGGCCTTCCGGCCGTCGAAAAGCCTTTTCCCGAACGCTCCGTCACACGTTGCAGCGGAATTTGACCGTGATATCCGTGATATTCATGCGTTCCTTCGGGAACTGATGGCGTTCGAGGTAGTCGTAGAGCAGGCGGATCGGGAGCGTGCCCTGTGTTTTGACGTCCTGCCCGATGATGAAATCGACCGTACCGTTTTTGACCATTTTGATGTTGCCCTCGGTGATGTCGTGAACGACGATGTGCAGCTTTTCGCTGCGGTGTGCAGCGTGCACGGCGCGGTAAACGCCCTCCCGTCCCGCAGAGGTCAGATAGATGCCGCGCAGCTCGCTGTCCGACTGAATGGCGCGCATAGCGATGCGCTCGGAAAGGCTTTCGTCGAGGAACGAGCATTCCGGGTGCAGAACCCGGATATCCGGAAAGCTCTCCGCCATTTCGGTGCTGAAGCCGGTAAAACGCTGCGAGTCGGCATAGTGACCGCTGCGCTGTCCCAGAATCGGCAGCACGCTGCCGTGCCCCTGCATGACCATGCCGAGCAGCGCGGCGGCGGCGCGGCCGGTCGCGATGTTGTCCGCGCCGACATAGGCGATGCGGTTCGCGTCGGTGATATCCGTGTTGAGCGTCACGACAGGGATGCCCTTCTGTCGCTGAGCGTGTTTATCTTGTCTCGCACGAGCGTGTTCGCGAGCGGCATAAGCGCGAGACCGTCGATGTGCTCAGTCGTCACCAGCTCATCGATCAGCGTCAGCTGATGCTGCACATCCATGTCCTGCATCGCACGCACGATGACCGTGATGTTTGGGATAAGCGCACGCTCGGAAAAGCTCTCGAACAGCTCGCACAGCATCTGCACGAAGGGCGAATGGCCGGAGTGGAGCACCACGCCGATCTTCCACTGCTGCGTCTGCTGCATGACGAGGCGGTTCGAGATATAGCCCATTTCACGCGCCGTCGCATCGGGATGCGCTCTGCGACCTCCTCGCGCACGCCCTCCTTATGGTGCAGGGCGCGGTCCACCGTTCCGCGCGACACCCCGCAGCGGTCAGCGATCTGCTGCATCGTTACCATAAAATCACTCTCCTGCGTTATCTGTACTTATACTATATCACAAAACACAGCCGTGCGCCAGATGTTACATCTGCACGAAAATGTTGTGCTGCACATCTGTCGATACAATGATAGCGCCATTTTTGTGCAGAACACCATAAATATTCGCGAAATCAATATGCATAATCACGAGATAATGCACGGACAAATGATAGTGCGCCCAAGCTATTGCAACCGGAAAACTCCTGTGGTATTCTGAGTGCGTCAAGAAAAGGACCTTCCCGAGAAGGTTTCGATAAACCCGCACAAGCACGAAAAAGAGTAAAGGAGAACAGCAATTATGAAACTCGGATTTAACGAAGCAAACGACCGTTTCGCAAGAACCACAGCGTTATGATGGACCTCGAGCTGTGCGAGAAGTACGGCTTCGACTGCATCGACATTCAGTCGGAGTGCCTGAACCGCGACCTCGAAGCCGGCAAGATCACCCTCGAGGAGATGGGCGCCTGGTTCCAGAGCCACCACCTCAAAATGCTGTCCTACAACGCGCTGTGCTTCTTCAACATGAAGCAGACGCAGGAGGAGAAGGACGCCGTTATGGCTGAACTCGACGAGATCATCCGCCGCTGCAACATCCTCGGCTGCAAGATGATCGTCGTTGTACCGAGCAAGGACATGAAGGAGCGCGGCCTGACCCCGACCCGCAGGGAGATCCGCGAGGATGCAGTTGCCGTTCTCAAGGAGATGGTCAAGAAGTGCGAGCCGCACGGCATCCGTCTGAGCCTCGAGTTCTGCGGCGAGCCGTCCATGACCATCAACCGCTTCGAGGACGCTTACGCCATCGTTGAGGAGGTCAACAGCCCGTATGTCGGCGTAACGCTCGACCAGTACCATTTCTACGCAATGGGCTCCGGCTGGGATACGCCCTCGAAAAGGCCGACGGCAAGAAGATTTTTGTATGGCATCTGAACGGCACCGAGGACATGCCGTGCGGCGCGTACTACAACAACGACGAGAAGCGTCTGTGGCCGGGTGCCGAGGGCGACTGCCTGCCGCATGCGCGCTACGCAGATACCCTCAAGAAGATTGGCTTTGACGGCGACTGCTGCACCATCGAGATTTTCCGTCCGGCATACTATGAGATGTCGCAGGAGGAGAACGTAAAGAAGTCCGCAGAAGTCACCCGCGCACACGTTGCAAAATACGCACAGTTCTAAGTTCCCATTTTATCAAGCTTCGAAAAGAAAAACAGAGATTTGCAGAGGTATAAGGAGAATTTATTATGAGCTATCTGAAGAAAATCGGCGCACTGTTCGTTTCCTCCGCACTGATGGCATCCATGCTCGCAGGCTGCGGCGGCTCGTCCTCCGGCTCCACCGGTGACAGCGGCTCTCAGGCCGAGGGCGGCGACGGCAATTACAACATTTCCATCGTGTTCAAGACCACCTCGAACGAATACACCCAGTACATGATGGCAGGCGCGGAAAAGGCGGCGGCCGAGACCGGCGCAGTGCTCGACATGAAGGGCGCGACCTCCGAGACCGCGTATGACGAGCAGCAGAACATGATCGAGACCGACCTGCACGCCGGCAAGTACGACGCCATGATCATCGCACCGCTTCAGGGCGATATGGCGACCACGCTGGTGAATGGCGCCGAAATGCCGATCTTCGCGATCGACACCGACTTCAACGCTCCCGGAAAAGATCTCCTTTATCGGCATCGGCCAGAAGGACGCTGCGGCAAGCGGCGGCGAAAAGGCTGTCGAGGCGGCGAAGGCAGCCGGCTGGGGACAAGATCGAAGCCGCTTACATTGCAGGCGTTCAGGGCGACTCTACCGCCGATGCACGCCGCACCGGCTTCCAGGAAGGCATTGACGGCGCAGGCGGCACCTTCCTCGCAGATGAGGTGCAGTATTCCGACGCGGTAGCCGACAAGGCGACCGTCTGCATGGAGGGCATCATGCAGAGCCATCCGGAGGGTCTGGCTATCATCGCCTGCCACAACGACGACTGCGCGATCGCGGCAGCGCGTGCAGCAGCGAACAATCCGGCTTATGCCAAGACCATCTTCATCGGCTTTGACGGCAACATCACCGCAGCACAGTCCATTCTGGACGGCGGCGAGACCATGACCGTTGCCCAGAGCGGCTACGATCAGGGTTATCAGGCGGTTAAGACCGTTGTGGCACATCTGAACGGCGAAAAAAAGGTGGACAGCTTCGTCGACTGCGGCACCAAGGTCATCGACGCAGACAGCGCTGAGGAGTACATGGCGACCCTCAAGAGCCAGATGGACGGCAAGGACGCTGCCGCATAATGAACATTCAGGAGCATTTTCGCTGAAAACGCACTCAACCGAGGCCTTGCGCCTCGGTTTTCCTGTTTTAAGCAGGTAAAAATCTTCGAACAGCTCGTGTCCCGCACAGGCAAAACACAGACTGTCGGAAACGCGCGTCCGCGACAGCTTCCAGCGGGACAGTCTGATCTGCCCCGCTGTTTTTCTGCGCAGAAAACGGCAATCTGTATCCGTTCCTGTAGCCGCGCAACGATATACTGTAATCATATGATACCACTGGTATATCCAGTTCAGGCCCGACATACAGAAGGAGTATTATATGAACCATGAAATAATGCGAGGGAACAATTACGCAGCACAGATCTGCATTGACGAATACGACAGCAAGATCCTGTGCGGACGGCTTCAGAGCGCGGCGCTCGACAGCGAAATGTCATTCGGCAGTCTGATGGAGTTTTTTCTGCGAGATGGAGCAGCTGCTCGATCAGACGCTCCCCATGCAGGCCTTCACCGAGCGGCGCACCTTCCGCTCCGTCCCGTCCGCCCGCAGCAGCAGTCTGCCATGACGCGGACGCCCGGCCGGCTCGCTACCTTTATCGTGCGCATCCTGTTCCGGCAGAACGCCAGCTGGCAGGGCTCGGTCGTCTGGGTCGAGGGCAGACAGGAGGCGCTTCCGCAGCGCACTCGAGCTTGTTCTGCTGATGGACAGCGCCCTCACCGCACAGAAATGAGGCTGTCATGAAACGAATGCGCCTTGTCCTGACGCTTGCTCTGGCGGCCGTCCTGATCGTCAGCGGCGGAATGTTCATCCATCAGCTGCTTGACTACCGGGCCGGCGACGCAGCCTACAAGGAGGCCGCCGAAATCGCAAAGCTGCCCGAGCCTGCGTCGGAACCCCGGAAGCCCCGGCCGAAGCACCCGCCGCGGAGCCGACGCCCGAACCTCTGCCGAGCCGCAGACAGACCCGCTCGCAAGCATCGACCTTGCTGCCCTTCAGGCGGTGAACGCCGATGTGCTCGGCTGGCTGTCCATCCCGGATACCGCGATCTCCTATCCGCTCGTGCAGGGCGCGGACAACGACTACCACCTCGCGCATACATGGAACCGCAGCAGCAGCGCCGTCGGTGCGATCTTCATGGACGCGCGCTGCGCCTCCGACCGGAGCGGCTTCAATACCGTCATTTACGGTCACCGCATGAATAACGGCTCGATGTTCGCGTCGCTGAAATACTATAATGCCCCGAGCTACCGGCAGGCGCATCCGCGCATCTATCTCGTAGACGCGAGCGGCAGCCACACATATGACATCTATGCCGCCTATGAGGTCTCGACCGAGGGCGAGGCCTACCGTCTGTCGTTTTCGGACGATGCAGAGCGTCAGGCATTTCTGAATGACGGCCTGTCCCGCTCAGTCATCTCGACCGGCATCACGCCGCAGATCAGCGACCGTGTGCTGACGCTGTCCACCTGCACCGGCCGCGGCCACGCGACGCGCTGGGTCGTACAGGCGGTCGAGGCAGACTGATCCGTCAGACGCTAAAGGGAGCTGCGGCCGTTTCAGCCGCAGCTCCTTGTCAGTTCTATGGCGTCTATGCCGTCCGGCAGAAAGGGAACTCCCTCGCCGCTGCGCGAGCGCTGAAAATGCATCTCCTCGCCGGAGGGGAAATGAGGATTGGAAAGCTGCCGCTGAGAGGAGGTGCCGGTACCGGCGGAAAGCTCCAGCCGAAGGCAGTCATCCTCCATGCGCCACACGCTGGAAAAGACCCGTGTCAGTTCTGTATTGTCCTCAAAGCGGTGGTACAGCTCGGCAATTCCGGCATACTCGGGGTCGCAGCCGCCATAGCGCAGATCCATCAGCCAGTCATCACAGACCCAGGTGGTGTCTGCCAGGCCCATATCCGTAGGCGGCAGCCACCAGTCGTCGCCCGCCGGTTCCCAATCCTCCGGATAGTCAGTGCCTGTGGCAGCGCCAAAGCTTCCAAAATCCATCAGCATGGGGGGCGTAGTTCACGCCGGTGGGCACGACGGGGCAGCCGGACGCATCGGTCAGCGGATACCATTTCACCTCCAGGCCGTCGTTGGTCACAGGTTGACCTCCGTGTCCGGCTCATCCGGCCACTCCTCATAATTCACAAATACCAGCACAGGCTGCGCGTATTCTTCCCGATAGAGGACCTCGTCCGCCACTGGCCACACTCCGTTGCCCTGTGACTCCCAGGTCACATGATTTACAGCGAGGCTGGTGCTCTCGTCCCGGGGACGATGCAGTAGAGCTTGCCGCTCTCTCCGCCGAGTACGCGCTCCGCCGGGATCTCCAGCAGAAACGGCAGCTCGGAGACAAGATCGCCGCTGTTTTCGAGCAGCCAGTCCGTCATCGACGATCTGTCGTTTGGCTCGCGCTGACCAAGGTAGGCCACTGCGCCGGCCAGCTGGTCATCTTCTGCCATACACGCCCGCAGCAGGACAAGTCCCGCCTCCACTTTCTCTGAATCGTCTGGATCGTCTTTTGGTTCGGACATTGCCCTTTCCACCGGAAAGAGCTCCTGCCATGCCGCTGCCGCCTTCCGACGGCGGCGGCTCGCTTTGTCCGCCGCAGGCAGTCAGGCTCAGCGCCAGTGACAGGCTGACAAGCGCCGCAAAAAACGGAGCAGAATCAACCGTTTCATTTGTCTGCCTCCTTTCAGGCAACACCGCACAAGGAAGGCGGCGGTGCTTTACGGAAATGATGCGGCATGGTTTAGAATGTTCCGCTGCGTCCGCTGCCGCCGCCACCGCTGCAGCTGCTGGTACCGCTGTCGCTGTCAGAATCCGAATGGATCTTGCGCTGCGTTTCGGTGGTATGGGTGTAGCGGTCGTATTTTTTTGTCAGCTGCAGGCCGCCTGCGGCAACATACTCATCGGCCTCCACCTTCTTGTGGACGGTCTGCATCTTCCACTTCAGCACAAGGCAGATGACGCCCGAGATCACGAGGGAGGACACTACGACAATGATGTACATCGGAAGCGTGCTCTTTCGCACGGGCTTCCCTCTTCCGCCGCGGGGTCAGATACTCATCGCAGGTATCCAGATAGTGCGAAACGCCGCTGTACCATTCGTCGCTGCCGAAGTCGCTGAGGAAGGACTCCTCCAGCTGCTCCTGCCCGTATTCGTTGAATGCGTTCTCCGCGTTCTCGCCGTAAACGAACATCGCATAATCTCGGTCAGCCATGCTCAGCAGGATGATAATACCATCCCGCCCCTCACCCATACCAAGCTCATTGGCGTGATAGAGCTGATAGGTGGTTTTGTAAACACTGTCTCCGCCGCCGTACTCCGTGAAGTCATCCACAAAGGCAGCGTAAACGCCGCAGCCGTGACGCTGAGAAATGTCCGCCGCCTGCGCCTCCAGCTCCGCCCACTCATCGAAGGAGAGCTTGTCGCTGAGGTCGAAGATGTAGTTCATATCGGCGTCTGTCGGCTCCTGTGTCTGCGTCTCGGCGCCTTCACCGGCGACCGCCTCGGTATCTTCGCCTGCGACGTCCGTCAAAGCGTTTGCATGGATATAATTCTCCACGCTCTCCGCCATCGCGTTCACCGCCTGCGAGAGCGCCGTGGCGCTCATCGTCATGTCTCTGCCGTTCCACGCGCGCTCGACCATATAGGGGCGATACCGCGTCGCGGACAACGTCGGACAGCTCCTGTGCGCTGCCCCGCGCCTCATCGAGGAAGGCATACACGCACCAATCCGTCTCCGAGAGCGTGTAGGCGCCATTCTCCGTGCCGCGCAGCAGCAGCGTCAGCGAAACACCGTCTTTCGATTCACCGCAGCCGTAGCCGGAATTTTCATAGACATAGGCCGCAATATCTTCGACGCTCGTGTCCTCGGACACATCCTCCTCCGTGAAGGCATCCACACGCAGATCGACGCCAAGCTCCTGCGTGAGCTGCGGCAGCTTCTTCTCCCCCTGATAGGTCAGCTCGACTGAGCCGAGCTGGTCGGTTTCATCATAGTACGCGCCGTACTCCGTCACCGCCAGGGCGGGGACACAGGGTCAGCGCCAGAAGGGAGCGCCGTCAGCAGGGCTGTCATTCTTCTTTTCATGTCCGTCCCCCTGTCACATCATGAGCAGCGTGGCTCCGATCGAGCCAACGATCGAAAGGAGCGCCGCGATACCGGCAAACATGCCCCAGAATTTTCCCCAGCTGACCGGCAGGTCACCTACGAGTTTCCGGTCTGCCCGTTCATGGCAAAGAGGAAATCCTTGCCCTGCCATCTGGTATTGAGCATCCACACCGGCATGAGCGCATAATGCACCTTGCCGCGCACCAGATCCGTGCTGCCGGCCTGATGGGTGCAGGTGTCATATCCCTTCACACTGTCGAGCAGTGCGGCATCCAGCGTTCCCATACAGCGCTCATCCGCACGCTCACGGCTCTCTTCTACGCTCACATCGAATTTATCCGCCAAATACCCGGGAAGATAGGCCGTGGAGAAGGGTTTCAGCTTTTTGTAGTCATAGGGTTCGATAGAATCCATGTGGTCATCCGGCATTTTACTCGAGGCATCCACCGGCACCTTTTCAAAGGAAACCGAGCCGGCACGGTAAACATCATAGTGTTCCGTTTCGTGATCTCATATTCGCCGGAGGTATAGCTGTGGGAGCGGGTCGTCTCATATCTGGCGTCGCCCTCCGCCTCGCCGTCGAACATCCAGAACGGAACATAAACGCCGCGAATCTCCTGCACATGATTTTCATCGGTGAAGGCTTTTGGGCAAGAAAAATTTTTTCCCTTGTAGTGCTCTTTGAGGGCCTTGACAGCATCCTCCTTGCCGAGCCGGAACGGGGATGAAATCCGGCTTCAGCTGCCCGGAAAACTGCCCCGGCACCACGGTGGGATTGCCGCAGTAGGGACAGGAGGTGGCCGCCGTGTTTGTCGTCGCAGATGAGCTCCGCGCCGCAGCTGGGGCAGCTGTATGCCTTCATACGTTCCCCCCTCGCCCCAGTCCTCGCTGAAGCCGGAGGTATCCCAGTCTCCGCCATCGGCGGAGGCTTCCCCCCGGCACTGCGGCCTTTTCCTCGGCGGACTGCTGCGCTGCCGCAGCCTTGCCCTCCTTCTCCGCGTAGAAAGCGCCTCGATCTGCGCCACATCGTAGCTCGCGCCGCAGTAGTCGCACTCCAGCTTACCGGACGCGCCTACGAAGTGCAGCGGACCGGTGCAAGTCGGGCATTTGTAGTTGGTCACCTGTGCTGGCATAGATGGTTCCACCTCTTTCATTTTTTCTCATAACGGTGCCCGCATCTGCGGCCACCGTTTCCTGTATTGCGGTCAGGGAAAGTCTGCCCTGCATCATTCCGCGTTTACTTGATCGTCATGCCGCTGAGGATGACGTCGGGCATCGTGCCCGGGACGCAGTCCAGCTTTCTCAGTCCGATGGACAGCGCGCGTCCGTCGTCGATCTGCGCAACGTACTCGATCCAGTCGTAGCCGATGTGCTTGTAGGTGCGTCCATGGAAGGTGATGCCGCCGATCTTACGGTCCGCAATATCCTTATAGTTTTCAAAGTCGTTCTTGTAGTAGTCGAAGTCCTCCACCTTGGCCCGTACCTCGAAGTCAATAGCACCCGCGCCGAAGGCCGGGATCGTCGTTTTCAACCAGACATTTCTTTTTCTCGTCATACGACCAGCCGGACTTCGGGATCTTCGCCGTGATCTTGACCAGCACATCGTCATGTGCAAACTGAGTCACAGTCGTAGAGAAGTCCTTCGTTCCCTCGCTTGCGACGGCAGCCTTGTCCGCCTCAGCCGCCTCAGCCTTCACCGTGTCGAGATACTTCTCGATGGCCTCCGTGCCGGAGAAACCGCTCGTGTTGTACGCGCTGACCGTGAAAAACATTCGGTTCCTTTTCCGCGAAATTGACATAGATAAAGTGGTTTTCGCTGTCCTTGAGATCCACTTGTAGTAGCGCTGGTTTCTCTTCATGTGGTCGCTGTACTCTTCCTTGACGAACTCCGCTTTCATACCAGGCCGTCGATCCGGATCAGATCCTTTCGTAATTCCTCCAGACCCGGACGGCGATCCAGTCTGCGTGCTCCAGATCCACGTCCGTGGAAGTGCCGCCTCGGGACGTCAGCGTGCCGTGTTCGCCGGTACCGGCTGCGCTCAGAGTGACCGAAGCCTGGCCATCGGGTCGTCCTTTTGAATAGTCCTCGTCCCAGAGCTTGATGGTGCCGGTCTTATCCGCGCCAATGTCGATGCTGCCGCAGACGTCCCACCATTCGCCCTCTCCATGTCCTCGTAACCGCCCGAGCGGCCGCTCATCTTCCACCAGCCGTACCAGTCGCCGTTCCACCAGTCGAGCAGCGTACGCCGGTCGCTGCCGCTTCCAGGAGCCGCCTCTTCCGGAAGGTTATGGTAACCTCATTACCCCAGAGGTCGGTCAGCGTGATCATACCGTCCTTCGTGCCGCTGCCTCCAGGCTGTCCTGGTCAGCTTGAGTGTGCCGTCGCTCTCGAGATCGTCAAAGGGATCACCGCCTCCGGGCAGAACTTGGGCGGATGGGTGGGATCAGCCGGCTCCCCAGCCACATTTGTCACACTTGTACTGGGGGACACCGGCAGGCTTTTTTGCACCGCACACTCTCGGAACAGAACTTCCCTTTATTGACGGCACCCGCAGGAGCAAAGTCCCAACCGTCTGCCATGGGCTTGGGGGCACCGCACTCGGGACAGAACTTCCCCTCGGCCTGTGCGCCGCACCAGGGACACTTCCCAGCCGCCGGCTGCCGGCTTGGGCTCCGGCTTTTTGCTGCCGCAGTTAGGGCAGAAGCTGCCGGTGATGCCGCTTTGTCCGCATGTAGCTCCAACAGACGGAGCAGTGGGTGCCGGCTGCGGCGCAGGTGTTGGCTGCACCTGCTGCTGCGTCCCCATCTGATAGAGGTTCTGGGCGTTCATGCCCCCCCATCTGCCCAGCCATTCCCATGCCCATAAATGCCATGGCAGGACCTGCATTTGGGTTGTTGGCTGCCGCCTGCATGGCACTGGCCTGGGCCCCACCAGATGGGCTGCCGCCCGAGTGGGATCCATAAAGGCTGCATTGCGCTGCAGCTGCTTGATCATCTGCTCGTCTTCCTCACTGGCCTTGACACTGGAGACACCAAAGGACACTATTTCCATACCCGCAGGTCTCTCCACTTGGATGAGAGCTGCTCATTGAGGGCGCCAGCCAGCTCCAACGTATGGCCGGGAAGGGCGGAGTAACGGATTCCCATATCTGAGATCTTGGCAAAGGCGGGCTGGAGGGCGGTGAGCAGCTCCGTCTTCATCTGTCCGGCCAACTGGTCGATCTTGTAGTCCTCCCCCACGTTGCCGCAGACGTTGGTATAGAACAACAACGGATTTTTCAAGCGGATGCTGTACTCGCCGAAAGCACCGGATGCCGATGTCCATATCAATGCCCGCCCGCTGATCTACCACCCCGGAATGGGACGGGCTTGGAGTTCCGTACTTGTTGCCGATAAGCTCTTTGGTATTGAAATAGTAAACTCTCTGATCTTTGGCGGCTTCGCCGCCAAAGGTGAAGCGTTTTCCAATGTTCTGAAAACACGCTTTGATGGATTCACCCAGGTCGCCGGAGAACACGCTGGGTTCGGTAGACATGTTGTAGGTGTACTCCCCGGCTCAGCGCACACATCCACCACTTTACCTTGCTCCACGATGAGCATACATTGGCCATCTGCCACCGCTATGACCGAACCAACCGTTGGTGATGATGTTGGCCGTCCGAGCGTGTAGACTGTCTGGTGGGCCGTCCGGGGCATCAGAGCGCCGGAGGTGCAGGGTGTTCCCGCTCTGTCAGCGCCGCAAGATACCTGCGCCGGACTCCTCGGAAAACAGCCGTGCCGACCATGGTTCGCCAGAGAAAAGCCGTCCGACAGAGCCTCCTCCCGTTTTTCACCAGCAGCTCGCTGTCGGCCGGCCGCGGCGGGATATAAGGATATAGCCTTTCCTCGTCAGACCACCGGCGCTTGATGTTCAGCAGAGAAGCCATGTGCTTCTCCCCGGCACCGGGCTCGCCGCCGGTCATCCGCCAGGTCGCTAGTCTGCGATGCAGAGCTCTCCGCCGGAATCTGGCTTCTGCGCGGTTCAAAATAAAACTTCGGTCTCCGTAAAGGAGGTCTCCAGCATCACGGAACGATCCTTTTCCATGCATCCGTCCATGGTGACGAGCTCTCCGTCATAATCCTCTCCGGTCAGCCGCCTGGGACATTGTCCGCCCCAGCCACCATTGGCCGTTTCTCAGAGAGGAGGTGTAGCCGAGGGCGAGCACAATTTCGTCTATAAGTAGAAGGACTTTGAGATCCGCCCACAATTTTTCCGTAGGCATCGTGCTGACCTCAGTGATGCAGCCATGGCGAGGAGGGTTGTATGGGACTCATGCCGCACGGCGGTCAGTAGCAGTCAGGCGATGCAGGCGTCTAAGCAGCGGACTGCTCGCTTGTCACCGCCTCCGGAAGGAGAGGGGCCGTGCCGGCCAGCTGCCGCAGGCGTTCAGGACAGAGTGCGCCAGCAGCAGCTGACGCCAGCATAAGATATTTTCGCCCATAGCGTTATCCCTGCATCCGGCGCCGTGACCGCAGATAGCTGCAGGCTGGCGTCCTTCGCATCATTCAGAGGTTGCCGAGCGGGCTCTTTGCTGTTCGACTGACGCAGAACACGAATCGCCCGAAAGCATCAAAACTGTTATCGATGAGTGCGGCTCCAGTTTCGCTGCCGCCGGATTTGGTGTAGTCATGACCGTTGGCGGCCTCCATGGCGTACCAGTATGCCCAGTGGCTCTCGGTCACGTCCGCAAAGGTTCGGAAGCTCGCCGATATGGCTGCGGATATAGGTCTGATCCGCGCTGCGTTCCAGCAGGCGGCAGGGTGACCGCCGCTCACCTCGGCGTGGTGATGGAGTGCTCCTGGCTTAAAGGTTCTGGGTCCATAGCCGGTGACCCAGTCATGGGTGGCTGCAAGTTGATGCATCTGGACTGCCCAGTGGGTGTCCGGCACGTCGGTGAAGTTCGCGCTGCCTGAGTCGCTTTTCAAAAGCGGCTGGCAATGGCAGCGAACTCAGCGCGGGTCACAGGGCGTCGGGACGGAAAGCTGCCGTCCTCCTTATCCGGTGACGATACCCGAACTGCTGCATATAGCCGATGAAGTTGGTCGCCCAGCAGTTCTTCGCCACATCGTTGAAGGTGCTGGAATAGGTCTTATCCGCCTCGATCTGTTCGCTGGTCAGCAGGCGGGCGAACAGGGTCACCTCGGCGTATCATGTTGCGCTCCGGTCCGGAAGGTACCTCGGCGTAGCCTAACACCAGAAAGGCGGTGGTATCGGTGCTGGTCTGCGCCCGCTGCCCGTGCTGCTGACGAAGGTCACCGAGTAATAGGGCTTTAAGATTCATCGTGACGCGGGAAACCGCTTACGGTCAGCCTAGTGTCCAATCCGATACATAATCCTCCGGAGCACTTCCAGCAGCGCAGATGCCGTTGCTGACCCTGGTAAGCACGATGCCGCTGGCTCTTCGAGGGCCTTGATAGGTTTTCCGTCCCCGGCTGTCCTTCAGCACGAAGCGATGCGCCGGCAAGGGCTTGCCCAGAGCGTCGGTCTTGTTTACCGTGATGGACGCGCTGCTGGAGCCGTCGCCACCGCCGCCGGAGCTGTGGGTGTAGGTGTTGGTGAGAAGGTCATCTTGTCCGCCGGCGCCTCGGAATCCGCATAATGGACACCGTTGTCGCTTTCCTCCCGCTTTGTGGCGTGGATGACAAGGCGGTATTCATTCGCGTCCGTCTCCGGCCGCGTATCAGCAGGCAGATTATCTGACAAAGCGGCGCATCTACTCCACGATATAGCCGCCTCGTATCCAGGTTCGCTCCGGCAGGATAAAGCTGCCATAACCGCGTCGTCATACGTCCAGTTGGCGGCTCCGGCGTTCTTTTCGGACATAGAAGCCCTCGCAGACAAGCGCTTCCACCGAATCCGCCGGGCCGGAGATGACCAGTCTGCTCATCGTAATCGCCCGCGCCGTTGGTGGTGACAGCAGCCGCATAAAAGCTCCTTCGCGTGTCTCCATGCTTCTGACGCGCCGACATCGGAAGATCTCAGCTCGAAGTTCTCCTCGTTCGGGAGCTGCGCTGCCGCCCAGCTTCACCGTCTTGGTGAAGGGGAGCTCATGCGATGCCGTTGTAGTGTGGTAAACTCCGCTTTTTGTGTAATACATCATTTCCGAACATGGATATTTAGATCCATTGTGCCATATTCAATGTCATACCAGAAGGTCATGCATATTCCTCATTAGAATAGTTCCATCCCGGCTTGCCGTCATTCTTCTCCTGAGCAGGAAGGTCTTGCTGTACCAGGCGACCGTATTCGTGCTGGACTTGGGGACGGCATCCCAGTGATAGGCGGTATAATCATTTGTCCACGGGACTATTGAAAGAGAACGTTTTCTCCACATCGCCGACCTGCCCGTTCGTGGGACAGCTTCACCCTCCACACCAATACCGTAGTAGGAAAGGGGATGCTTCTCACCCCGAGCCGTATCCTCCACTTCAAATTCAAAAGTCTCAGCGGGAGGTGTTTCCGTGCCGGTTTGCTGGACATGTTTCACGACCGAAAATCTCCACTTTGATGTCTGCTTTTTCATACGTGTTTTGTGTCGGAACTGCCCGGCACCTTGCCCAACTCATCTGCCATCGCCATAGGGACGAGCATTCCCATCACTGTCACAAGACAGAGCGAACGGCCCAGCAGCCTCTTGCATTCTCTTTCAGTTTCCTCATGTTCATATGGTTCCATCTCGCTTCTGTTGTAATTTTCTGTCACGGCAGGAGGCTCCCGTGCATCCGAGGTCTCACCCGGCCACAATCCTGCCGGGCACCCGCAGTTTGTTCGCACAGGCACGCACGATCCAGATCCTCGCAGATCAGAAAGCATCGGTCGCACACCAGCCTGCCGCAGACCGGACAATAGTTTCGAGAAATCCCTGCGGCCTCCCGCCGCGGCCTTTTCCCGTGCGGCCTCCCGTCTCGCTCGTAAAGCGTGTGATGATCGTGCGTATCCTCCGATTCCGGTTCCGCGCCGGTTTTGGAAAAGCGGATGGGACTGCTGTGCCATAATTCCACCGCATTCCTGGCAGCGAACGAGAAATCGAAACTCCTCTACGGTATAGTCTCCCATTGCCTCTTTCACGACCTGCTTCATCCATCCGTCCTCCTCTCCGGGCAGTTCTTTTCTGATTGCGGCTTTGCTGATTTATTCATATCAGTTTTACAAGGAGTATTCGAGTCATGTTTTGGGGGCGAAACGCCAAAACATGACCTCAGGCATAGACGAAAATGCACAATGGCAAACAGTGGTTATTGGTTATTTCAACAATGAGAAAACAGCCCGATTCGCCGGAGTGTCAGTACACGAAAACCGAGGACATCGCCTCGGTTTCCGCACAGGAGCTTTTCTTTCTTTTTATTTGCCGCTGCCCTGAAGTGCTCCTCCAGCCGCTCACAGCGCCGGAGAACATCCAGATATGCCTCTTCAGGCTGTCGTAGGAATTCACGCCTCAGCTTGCTGTAGATATGGCTGTTATGCCCCTTTACAGTACCCACGCTGATAAACAGCAGACCGGAAATATCCTGACCGCATAGCCCTCGGCATAGTAGCGCATGATCACGCGCCCGTACTGGCCAGTCCCTTCGCCCGGTCGATCAGCTCGGACACAAGGCTTCCACCTGCCATGGCAGGGCATCCGGACGGTCTCTCCCCGCAGACGGCTGTGAAAATAGGCCGTCAGCCTGTCGATCTCCCCTGAATGCCCGTAGGCTGCCAGTCCTGCTCCTGACTTCTGGCTGCGCAAAGCCCTGCGCGATCGGCATGGAAAGTGGCGCGGCGTCAGCGCCAGCATCATCCCCACAAGAAAGCCGAGGAACCCCATCACCAGCCGATGCGGGCACTCTGCGCCTGGTTGTGGTAGCCGCTCTCCGGCACCAGCGTTACTGCCGCCATGGATTAGTCGTCCGCCAGTCGTCCGATGATCCCTGATACTTGCCGAGATAGGCCGTATCGTTCCATAGCAGTATCGTAGAAGTCCCGGCCGTGTCCTTCATCCGCCCGAGGCCGACAGATCCGCCTCCGTGCTGCCCAGCATGGCCTTGTCCAGAAGCAGGGTATCCCCTGTTCATGGGCGCCAGCAGCATCACAAAGCTGCCGTAAGGGCGGAGACCGTGCTGGCGAGACGGTCGAAGTGAAACTCGCTCGCTCCATACCGCGAACGCCGCGCACCGATCCGCTCCCGTCCGCACAGGGACGCACAGCAGCATGCGTTCTCCCAGGTAATCCAGCGGCAGCTGTCGAACAGCCTCCCGGAAGCCGGTCGCCTCCCGTGCTGACCGCACCGGTAGCCGGGGTCAGGGACGTAACGCTCAGATTCCAGCGGTTGTGCAGCTGCAGGCTGCCCACTGCTCCCCGGAAGTGTACAAAGCGCTCGATGGGCAGAAAGCAGACCGGAATAAGGCAGACACTCCCATGCGGGAGTGTTTGTACTGCAGCGATGGGCTACAGCCAGACAGAAATGCAGGTGCTCCCCGCCATGGTAGTCTCAGCGAGGGATCAGCGCAGTCTCCAGCTCGCGACAAGGGCCGATCGTCAGCGCATCGAAGGAGAGACTGTGCATGCTGGCAAGAAAGCGCTCCAGCCTCCGCCGATCTCGAAAGCTCAATGCCTCTGCGTGAGAAAGCGACCATCTGTGCGGGTGAAGCATGCAGCGTTGTTGTTTGCTGCAAATGCTGCTTTCTCCAAACTGGCGCGCTGTGAGAACGCCCGTCAATGCTCAGCAGGAGCAGCGTGGCAGCCAGCATCGCCAGCGCCATGCACAGCCAGTACAGCACCAGACTTCTGCCGATGCTGCGGTTGCCCGCCGAATATCCGTTTTGCCAGATGCCTGCTCCGCAGCATGAGAAATTCCCCTTCCTGTTATCTGTCATAGCTTTCCGAGCCTCCAAAGCGAAGTTTCAAACAGTATTCAGTGCTGCCGCGCCTCAAGCTGATGACAGCCAAAGCCTGCTCGGCCGCCAGACGCAGACGCGCCAAGCCAAAAGCGGGTCTCAGCGACAGATAGTCCCTGCTGGGGCGGCACATAGAACGTATAGCCTGCCTTGCTTTTCAGAAAGGCCTCACAGCGAAGCATGCCATGGACCTGTCAGCGTTGAATAGCAGCAGGCAGGTCGTGTCAAAGCCTCCTTGTCACCGGCATATGGGACCGAGAGGCGAAATTCAATGCCTGCTTCGGCTCGGTCAGCCACTTGAGAAGCGCCTTGCAGTTTCCTTTTCGCGCTCCGGTGTGGATTTCACGTACAGATTCCCCTGCCCGCGCTGCATGACAGCTTTCTCCGCCCTCAAAGATAGACGGGGCAAAGAAATGATCTCGACCTTTTCGGTGCGGTTACTTCACGGTCATGTCGGGAATAGTACAGCACACTGGCAGACGAGGCAAATGATGCGATCACACGTGCAAGTGAATGAGGAGTGCAGCTGCTGCCCAGCCACAGTCCGGCCGGTCAGCGGCTCATGCAAGCAAGGCTTCCACGCGTAAACGCAGGACCGAAGGTTATCCCTTAAAAAAAGTTTTCCATGATTCCACGCCCACCTGAAAGTAGTTGAAGTGGTATCGCGGACGAAAAGCTCTTGCCGCCTCGACCTGATTCCGCATATCGCCCGCCATCGCGTACAGTCCCTCCCGCAGGACAGCTCGTCCAGAGCTGCGCCGGTTTCGGCGCGAAAACGGTCGAAAGCCGTCTTGTTCACAAACAGGATCTCCGTGATTTTGTGGTTAGCAGCAGAATGACCAGACGATCATCGACCGTCCCTTCCTCAATAAATTCCGGAAGGTAGGAATCCAGCTCTTTGCCCGTGAAATAGTCGTGATAATCCGCCAGAATGTTCTCATCCGGCAGGGCCAGCACGGTCTTGGGGTAGGACACGAACAGATCGGGCAAAGCGGGCGCGCTGGGTCCTTGTAGGCGGCAGCCAACACATTTTCATGGATCACGCCGCTGCCAAGCGACGCTGTCCACCCGCACCCGAATGCCCTGCTCCTGCCCGACAGTACGGTTAAACTCATCCACCAGCGTATTCATGGGCGAGCTTTACCTCGCCGCCGTAAACGCCAGAGGGTAATGGTGATCGGTTCTCTGTTGTTTTCCCCGCAGGCGGCGAGGCATTAGCACAAGACCGGCAGCCAGCGCCGCCAGCATAAAATTTCGTTTTTTTCATGGTATGCTCTTTCCTTTTCTTTTCCTTGTAAAAGTAAGGTGGATATGATACAATGGGAACTGTAACCGAGGTCACCCCGCTCGCGTGCGACTCCGCTGGACGAACGGAGTTCCTCTCGCCCACGGATCATTTTTACGATGCCGAACCGGTTCCGGCGGCTTCGTATACCCTTCTTATACCACAGTTTTCGATTCTGTCTGTCCCCTAAATCCGATTCTGGGTACAAATCGAAAAAATTCTAAAAAAAATCTGAGAAAACCGCGTTTTCATCGAATATCTGTTCTATTTTGGAGGTTTTTTCCATGAAAAAGCGTTTTTCTGCCCCTGCCGCTGTCAGCAGTTCTTCTGGCGCTCTCCGGCTGCGTGAGTACACTTTGCTGGAAAAAATGACCCGGTCACTGTCGATTTTTGGTGCATGTGTCTACGGCGAGCAGTCCGGTTTCCGATGGATGCGCTGGTGCAGGAGTTCAACAGCACCATCGGTCAGGACACTGGCGTCCGCGTGCGGGTCTCCAACCTGTCCAGCGCGGCCGAGATCGGCGGCTTTCAAGGAAGCGCAGAAACGGCGGCGACCTGCTCAATATGCCCGACCTGTTCACCTGCCACTCCGCTGACGGTTGCCTGGGCGAGGAAACGGTGGACTGGCGCTGACTGGTTCACGGAGGAGGAGCTGTCCGACTCGTCCCCGGCTTTTTAGCGGATGGCACCGCGGAGTGACGGAAAGCTGCTGCTCTTCCCCATCTCCAAGTCCACTCAGCTTTTTGATGTTCAACGCAGCGGCTTTCCCGCTTTCTCGCAGGCCACCGGCGCAAACTATGATGACCTTGTCACCTGGGATGGCTTCTATGACACTGCCCGGAAGTTCTCTGATTGGGTTTTGGCACCTTTCTGCGCTCTGACTGCCCGATTCGCCGTGGAGCTTTGCGCTCTGGAGCGGGGCAGCGGGAACCTCTACACGGAAAAACGGCTGGTATGACACCAACAACGCCGTTTTCAAAGAGTGCTGATTTAGTTCGCCCGTGCGCTCGCCCAGGGCCATGTGGTGGTTTCCGATCTTACCCAACACGCAGGTCATGACCGGCGAGGTTCTGGGCGGTCTCGGTTCTCGGCGGCGATCCTTACTATAATGATACTCTTCGTCACCTATCGGGACGGTACGCGCGAGCCTATGGATCTCTTCTTGGCGTGCCCCATGCCCATGAGCGCAGGCTGCGACGCCCCTGATGACTCCAGGCAGGGGCTTGGCGCTTATAAGACCACCGAGCAGAAGGCCGAGGCTGCGGCTCCTTTGTCCGCTGGCTGGGACCGAGCCAGCGCGCAATCTGGACTTCATCGCGCAGACCGGCTATATGCCGAATGAATGGTGCCTTTGACAGCATCGAAAACGATAAGTTTCCGGAGGCGAGGAGCCATCAGCAGCCTCATGCCGCGCTGAAGACCATGCGGAGGACTATACCCGTATCCCTGCATCCGAGCTTCGAGGGCTATTACAGCAAGGTGTCCGCCCCTCTACGACGGCCTGCGTCAGCTTCAGAAGGAGCTGCCTGCACGCGCCGCAGCTGGCGAACGTGGATGCTCTGGCAGAGGAGACTTGGGCGCTGCTTTGCCATCCGGTGAGAAAAACGGTCTCCAGGGCAATACCGCATAATTGAACAAGGGTGATTTGCGAGTAAATTTTGCGTACTGACGAGGCGCAGTTTTGCGGTAATACTTGATGTATTACCGTGAAACTGCAACAAATTCAGGACACAAAATTTCCAAAGCACCGCCGCTTTAATTGTGCGGTGCTGCCCTTAACGATCTTTGGAGGTTATGGGGCATGACGCGACCCGCTCTTTCAGAATTGCATAACATCCGGCGCTCCATGCAAAAGGGCTGGCGTTCTACATGATCACCTTTAGGTATCATTCTGGCAGCGACATTGGTCGCAGGACTGTTCTTCTTCAATCAGTTGAAAAGTCCCCGGAGGAACTGGTCACATCGTTAAACTTCCGCATGGGAGGCATTTGCCTCGATATGGAATCCCGTGGCGAAACGTTTCTGTGATGGGTGTCCATCTTTCGGAGGACATGACCGACCTCATCGAGGAACAGACATCGGATTTTCCTCCCTCAGCGGAGATGTAAACGCTGTGGAGGCTTTGCAGGAGACTATGCTTGAGCCGCTGTGCCAGTATGGCCGACAGGTGGACTGCTCCGGCGCGTTCGTGATGCTGAACACTTCCCTGAACGACAACGGGTCTTTTCAGCGGTCTGTACATCCAGCGGAGCAACTCTGCCCGCATGGCCAGTGACTTTCTGCTCTATCGTGGTATGGCTGATGTCGGGCTGCGGCATCATGTGATGCCCCACCGAAAATGGTCCCAGGAATTTGATATATCCGAGTTCCCCAGCCTCGCCGAGCACCTGAATACAGCGTCTGCACCCATTGACTATGACTGCCGGACGACTGCGTTGCTGACCTGCCCGATACCTCAGAACGGGCGATTTTGCTACCGTGCCCATTCTGGGCGCGGACGGCACGGTGTATGGACTCTGCGGCTTTTCCATCAATCCGAGCTATTTCGCCCACCATGTCCAGCCCTCCGGTATCCAGCCTTGCCTGCCTCCCTGACGGACGGTACGGCAGGACTGGATATTCCCCAAAGCCTGATCACCTATCCCGCCGACGGCTTCTGCTTCGTGCCGGATGAGATACTGACGGAAAAGAGCATTCGTGAGGGACTCACCGCCTACAGCGGAACCAAGCTCTCCTTTGTAGGGCTTTCCGAGCCGTTTCTGGCAGCCAGCGGAGATGCACAGCCCCATACGCTGACTGTGCTGCTCCCAGAAGCGACTATAACCAGATTCTGCTGAAAAGCGTACTGGAGATCGTCGGCCTTTTGCTGCTGCTGTTGTTTTTCGGCGTGGTCTGCTGTCTCTACTATACCTGCCGCTACCTTCGCCCCTGTCATGCGGGACATCGAGCTTCGACTATGAGAACTTTCTGGCCGGCTATGCCCGGCTCAGCTCCAAGGAGCTCGAGATCTGCGACGCGCTGGCCCGGGCCTCAGCGCCCGTCAGTGCGCAGAACTGATCGGCAGCGCCCCGAGCACCATTGATACCTACCGGAAGCGAATCTACGAAAAGACGAAGATCCATAAGATCCGCCATCTCCAGCTCTGCTACGCGCTCATGCAGATGGAACGGGAGCAGACGAAACAAGAATAGCGAAAAAAAAAGACCGGGACTGTCTCATTGGGAGACAGTCCCGGTCCTTTTTTCAGTTGTCGTCGTGCTTTTTCTTCCGGCCGAGGAACGCCAGTCCCAGAGCGGACAGTGCGCAGAGCGCCGCCCACAGGCCGCCGATGTCGCCGGTTTTCGACGCTCGACGTCGGAACCTCGTCCTTGATCGTGACGGTTTCCTGCTTTCCGGTCTCCTCCGGCTTCTTTTCGTCAGTGCCAGTCGGGATCTCGCCGTCTGCGATATCCTGTGCATCGACCGGCGGAAGCGGAGAGGTCAGTCGGATCGTCCGGAATATCTACTGAGATTTGGCCTAACGTCAGGCTTGGGATCCGGCTTGGGACGGCTTCGGGGCCTGGCCCGATGGCCGCCGCCACCGCCGCCGCCCGGATTGTCGCTCTTTTTTCGCGTTATGACCGCACGTGTTCTGCGCATCGCCGGAAACCGCAGTGTCATAGTTCCTCTACCGTTCCCCGAGACCGAGCAGGTGAAGCCGCTGTCCAGACCGGTAAACGTATGCGACCATGCGCTGCCGTCCTTTGTCGAGCGACTTTTCGCTCAGCAGGGCCGTACCGGATCACCGTGCTGCTGCCTGCCGCATCTGTGCGGGATCAGATTGATGGTTACTGCGGACGGGTAGCTCTCGCCGCCCTTCCAGACCTTGTGTACGGTATCGTCGATCGGCTCCGTCGGGGATCGTTTCCGTCGAGGATGACCTGCCGTTGTGCCGATGCGCTGGCGCCGCGCGGCGCTGTGTTGCCCTGAATGAATAGCCTGGCCGCCTTTTTTCCGCCAATATTGCCCTCTGCTTCGTCTGCGTGGAAAACGAGCGCCTGGAGCGCATAGCTCCTGCTCTCGCTCGCCGCCGGTGCAGCCGGGCCTGCCCGGTTTTGTGCGTCCGAACCGTTCATTGCCGCAGCCGCCGAACTGTCCTGCGCGATCAGCGCGTTGTCGCGGTACCAGGTGACCAGCGCTCCGCCGAAGCTGTCTGCCGGAGCAAGCTGCTGGAATAGCCGTTCCTCGCTTGGACAAAATGGGTCATCGCCCGCCTGCTTTGCGGTGTTGCCGAATACGGCGCTGTCGTACCGAGGGAGACCGTGCCGGTCGGGCAGGACCAGATGCCGCCGCCCATAATTTCTGCGGTATTACCCGGTAACGAGCCTTTTTCGATGCGGATGTTGTACGGAGGCGTGCTGACATAGACACCGCCGCCGTTCATACCTGCCTTGTTGTTTACGATAAAGCCGCCGCGGAGGACGACCCGTATTCTGCGAAAAGCTGTAAACGCCGCCGCCGCAAGAGGCGGAATTGTTCGAGATCGTGCCGCCGTTCATGAACCGGCCGCCGTCGTTCTTCGCCTCATTCGCAGTCACAACGCCGCCGCCCATGCCGTTTGCCTGCCGCACGGTTTCCGGTGATGGTGCCGCCGTTCATAGCTGAATTCCGCGTTGTCCTGTACAAAGACACCGCCGCCGCCGGCGTTGACCGTCGCGGTCGTCGCGTTTGCGGTATTGCCGGAGATCGTGCCGTCGTTCATGACAAACCTTGCAGCGGTGCTCTCGTTATAGACGCCGCCCGGCAGACCCACCAGAACGCCCGCGCCGCGGGTGCCGGTGCCGTCGGAGATCGTGCCGCCGTCCATGGTGAACACAGAGCCTTCTTTGACCAGAACGCCTGCCGAAGCATTGTCCCGCTGCCGCGGTGTTCGCCGTGATGCAGCCGTCCGTCATGTTCATCGTGCCGTTATTCAGAACGACCGCGCCGCTGTACTGGTTGGTGAACCGGTTTTCCGTGATCGTGCCGCCGTTCATGGTCAGAGAGCCGCCGCCGTCAACATAGATGACGCCGCTGTCTGCGCTGTCGCTGGCAAGGCCGAAAATTCTGCCGCCGGAAAGCGTCAGCGAGCCATTTACCTGTGCGAACCGGCCGCCGGTGATGTGATGGCACTTAAGGTGAACGTGCCGTCCAGGATCAGCGCCGCGCCCTCCTCGATTTCGAATACCGGGCCGCGGAAGTTTTTGATGGTCGCAGCCGTGAGGTTTTTGCCTCCGTCCGTCAGCGTAACGGTTTTTCCCGCCGGAACGGTCACGGTCGCATCGAGCGCAAAGCTTCGGGTCGCGGTGATGACAGCGCCGTCCTAAGCGTTGTCGATCGCCGTCTGAAGCGTGGTCTCAGCATCATCCGCATAGATCTGCGGACCCTCGATGGACTGCACGGTATAAACCATAAGTTTTTTTTTCGACCTCTGCCGGCATGCTATCGAAGGTAGAAATGGGGTTGAGTTTTTACCTTCTCCTTCGATACCGAGACCTCGGATCTGGCCGCCTCGATGACAAAGGAGGTGATCGCATTGTCGTTTGCAAAAGCGCCGGTATCGATCGCGAGCAGACGGCTCGACTGGCCGTCCTTGCGGCCGATCTGTACGCTGGTCAGTTTTTTACAGTTGAAGAAGGCGAGGCTGCCGATCGACTGCACGCTGTCCGGAAGCACAGCCTCCGTGATGCCGGTCGCGCGGAAGGTATCTACGCCGATTTTCTCAATGCTCTCGGGCAGGACCAGTTTGCCGGTCAGCTTTACTGCACCGTTAAACGCGCCGGCTCCGAGCGACTCAAGATTTGCAAAGGAGGTTTCATCCACTTCAAACGGAACCTGCACACTCGCGAGCGCCGAAGCGCCGATCACGCGCAGATTGGAAAGCTCCAGACCCTCTAGCTCCGTGATGCCGGTATATTTGCGGAAATATATGCCCGGCAGTTTGCAAGGCCTTGTCACCGAGACGGGTGACATTGCCGAGGCCGGTCACGCCGGTCAGACGGAAGCAGTGGTCGAAAGGCCTCCTGCGGAATTTCGGTCACATTGTCCAGACCGGTCACGCGGGACAGGTACAGAACCAGTTTTGAAGGCCGCCCGGCCGAGGTTCGTCACGCTGTCCAGCGCGAGCTCGCCGGCGAACGGAAATTAACATAAACGTTGCCGTTTTTCTCCCGCTCTGATCGTCCGAGCCGAATGCGTAGCTGCCGATCTCTGTGATTTTTCCGTGCCGGTAATGTTCGTCAGTGCGGGCAGTGCTGAAATGCCTTGTCGCCGATGCGCGCAGATACATGGTTGAAGTCTACGCTCTTGAGCGAGGTCAGACCGGCGAACGCACCTGCTTTGATCTCGGTCAGCGAATCCGGCAGCGTGATGCTCTCGAGTGCGGTGTTCCGAAACGCGCTGCTGCCGATGACCTCCAGTCCCTCCGGCAGGTCGATCTGCGTCAGCGAGGTGCAGCCGCTGAACGCCGCCGTCTCGATCTCCTGAGGGGGTATCCGGAAGGCCTACATGCGTCAGCGAGTACAGCCATAAACAGAGAGTTGTTGTTCAGGCTCGTGATCGGCGCCTGAATGTCCACGCTGGTAAGGTTCGTGTTGTTCTGGATACCGCGCAGAACACTTACCACATCATAGCTTTCATCATTCCAGGTTACGGACGCCGGGATGACAAGCTCCGGACGCATTACCTGTGTAGTCCTGCACCGAAACGCCGCCGTCTACCACGGAATACTTGATACCGTCCTCGGTAGTGAAGTCGGTGACGCGCGCCTCGACCTCAGCCGGTGCTGCCTCGTCAGCCGTCAGCGCCGCCGGGTTTTCCGGTGCTGCCGGGTTTTCCGGTGCGGCCGGATTTTCCGGTGCTGCCGGATTTTCCGGCGCAGCCGGGTTTCCGGTGCGGCCGGGTTTTCCGACGCTGCCGGGTTTTCCGGTGCAGCCGGATTTTCCGGTGCGGCCGGGTTTTCCGGTGCGGCCGGGTTTTCCGGTGCAGCCGGATTTTCCGGTGCTACCGGGTTTTCCGGTGCAGCCGAGGGCTCCGGTGCTGTGTCGACTGTGCTCTCCTCGGAAGCCGCAGCCGTCGATTCTGTTTCCAGCTCTGCCGCAAATGCGCTGTATGTTCCCATACCGAACGTCAGATTGAGCGACAGCATGACAGCAAGCAATCTCTTGAAATATCTCTGCCTGTTACTCATAATATCAGTCCTTTATCATGAAGTCTCACAGTTCGCTGTACCCGTCCGGACATCGGCTCCGGTACGGTGCTCCCCTTGTATGATATAAGGATACCACGCAGCGGTTACAGAAAAGATATATTTTCTGTAACCCTCTTCAAAATGTATCGGTAAAAATGCACTAAAACGCGATTGAATTTTTGTTATATATGTCCAATCCCTATATTTTCTGAACGCGCTTTCCCGGCAGCAGCCTCACCTTTTCGAGGACCGCGACCGCTCCGGCTATACCTTTGAGCAGCGCGAAGGCTATCAGGAAGATGCGCCGCGCATGTCTGCGCAGATGCGCAGGCAGGACGATCAGGCGGGAAGGCAGGGGCTGCATGGGCGCTTGTGACCGGACATGGCGCTCGATACCGTCAACCGCATCACCGAGCTGTGAGCGGAAATCAATCAACCGAACAGAAAAAGGGCGAAACCATGCGGTTTCGCTCTTTTTCTCCATTTTTACGATATATCTAACGAATTACGTTCTACCGATTTCCCGTGACACCAACTTGACACCAAAGTGTTCACATAGCCTTCAGCAATTCCGCTGCGTCCTTCTCCTCAGAACAGAGAACGTGAATGTAGGTGTTGTATGTTGTCGAAATATTCGCATGGCCAAGCCACTTGCTGACTACGCTGATCGGTACGCCCGCTTTCAGTGTCCGCGTAGCAAAGGTATGTCGCAGCTGATGCAAAGTGAAGGGGCTTGTCGATATTGGCTTTGCGCAAAAACACGGTCGAGCACACATCGAAGCTGTGCATTAGAAAGCACCTTGCCGTTGCGCGACACCAGTACCGAATCATTGCGAACACCCAGCATACGATAAATCTGCTGTAAACTGTGCAGTGCATGGACAGCCTTTTTCATTCAGCGGAACAATCCGATTACCGCTCACAGTCTTAGTTCCCTTGATTTTTGCGTTCCTATGCTTTTTGTCCCGGCTTGCGGTCACGGTTGACAATCATCGAAAGATTTTTGCTGACCGTGACTGTTTCGTTTGCGAAATCAATGTCAGACCATTTCAATGCCTGCAATTCACCACAACGCAAACCAGTATGCACCAGAAACACAATCGCATTAGCGTGCATAATCTGCGGTGTACCATTGCGACATGTTAATACAGCGACCTGTTCCAACGCCTGCACTTCTTCTTCATCTTCCATAACTAAGATCGTGCGCTTCTGCTTGAACAGCGT